>VOFC01001247.1_pt1:0-100000 | contig 244000 bp, 244 predicted proteins | sample 5384161 | NCBI WGS metagenome assembly VOFC01 (sample SAMN12384722, study PRJNA508395) | human gut metagenome | isolation source: healthy gut B | host: Homo sapiens
ATCCTCATAGCGCATCTCTATGCTGTCCTGCTGATCACCTACAGAGGCAACATAGGTCAGGTATTCCGCTGCACTGGAACGGATGATTATCTCATCTTTTTTCTTTGCCAAATAAAATGTCTCCCTTCTTCATATCACTAGATCCAGCCATTCTTTTTAAATTTCTCGATTTGAGCTAATTCTTCCTCAGAAGGTTCGCCCATCTTACCCTCGCTGATCGGAATGTTTAAATATTCGTTATTCCATCTGTTCATGATTTTGACGACCTCATCAGATACGCGAATATCACGCTTCGTGATGGATTCCAGGTTCCAATCCATTACATCAGAGGTTCCCATTGCCTTAGTAATTACAATTTTGGAAGCTGTGTACTCTTTTTTCTTCTTGCCAAAATATCCATTACCAGCGACAATGTTCAGCTTCTTTTCAAATGGGAGCTTGTTGCCTATATGCTCAATTTTCTCTTTGATGGTTGCGTCTGGCTCATCCGGAAAATAATTCGTCTGCCACTTTTGTGGAAAGATATGCTCTATCTCCCACTTAGCCGGAAGCAGATCATCCTGATGTTCATACGCAAGCGTCTTCAGGAGCATACGCACTGCATTACGATTCGGATTCTGGATATATGGCTCCAGCTGTGTCATATCGGCAGTCTTAAACTCAAACGTAGGTATATCCGATGCTACAATTGCAGAATTCAGTTTCAGGATATCCGGCTTTACAGCATTGATCGTCGGTATCATCAAATACTTTGTCATCAGCTCCATGAGCAGCTTATTCAAGAATCGAGCAAATCGTGTTTCAAAATTTTCTTCATTCCTGTAGCAAACATAGTAAATAACAACCGGGTATTTCCAGTACTCGTTCGGATATGAAGTCAGAATATCCAGTGTCTGCCTTATTTTAGTATTCTTAGACCAGGCTTCATCTTCGAGTTCCTCGCCTTTGTTTACAACCTTCCACATCAGAATAAAAGAGTGTCCAGTAATTCAGGCTTATACAAGCGCTCAAACTTATTAGTCGCATAATATTTCCTGACGCCAGGAGTAGTTGTCTTCGTATCCTTATCCAGTGCGCGATAATAAAACATATTATAGTAGAACAGCTGCTGGATGCTTTCATTAGCATCTGTAGACTGCTCATCTAAATCTTTCCAGCGGTCGATAAATGCCTTCTTATCATCCGGCGCAAGTTGGTTGTAAATCTTTGCCTTAAAAATATCTGCGTCCGACAAAGGAAGACCTCTATCATTCAACGTTGAGAAAATGGTCAACGCAGTATCCTGGGTATCTGCTGTGATAGGCAGCAGAATAGCCTGGTTCAGGAGCGCATAAATAAACTGATATACCATCAATGGATTCTCAGTGGAATGCTTATCAAACAGCTCTTGAAAATGGCGATAGTTTTTCGAATAGTTGTCTTTCGCATCCTCATCCGCTTTTCCGGTTTCCAAGATTGATCGCAGAATTTCATTTCCTTCGTTATTCACAACTCGTGATGTCAAAAGGATATTTTTGAAATCCACCATTCCGGTAAGTTTATTGGTTCTCCAGATGGTAGGCTCAATCTTTCCAATAAAGTTATTGGCCTCTGCCGTTCTCTCTGATGCAGGCATAGCAACAAGCTTCGTATAAATCGCACGCAGCAGCAGAAACAAAGACGTAATACGTTGCTGTCCATCGATTATTTCCTGCTCACCATCTTCATTTTCATAGGAAACCACACTTCCGAGGAAATAGGAACTCTCTCTTTCTGTACCGCCACTTGTAGCAGTAAAATCCCATAAATCCTCAAAGAGTGTTTCTACCTGTTCATCTGTCCAAGCATATGGTCGCTGGTACTCAGGAACAACAAACGGTTTTGATTTTCCGCTACCCAGGAGCGCTTCCACGCTTTGTTTATTTACTTCTATCGTTGTTGGCATGTTTACGCCCTCCTCTTTTATATCTATATTCAGTAGCAACCTTCTAAGATCATTACTTGCCGTAAGGCACGGGGTCTTCAGCTACCATAAGCAAAGGTGACGGCTCATCGGAATATGTCACAGGCGGATGCTCTAATACATTTTGCTTCATGAGTACACTGCCCGCATACATAACATATTTCATACCGCTTGCGACAGACATCTCCTCTGCGGCCTCTGCCTTTGCCTTTACGACTTCATCATCGATCATATTGTCACCCTTGACCTCAATAAGCTGATATGAACCATCATTCATCTTAGCCAAGAAATCCGGATAATACTGCCTAATACGTTTTGATTCTGGATCATAATACTGAACAAATAAATCTCCCTGATTGGCCGTAAACATACCCGTAAAGTATATTTCTTTGACCTTTTTACTTGAAATATACTGTAAGAAGCATTCCTTCTCTGGCTTTGAATCAAAGCAATATGTGTCGGCATGAAAGCTTTTCTTGATTTCCTCAGGAGTAAAACTATTATGATCTTTTTCTATCACCAAATTCTCATCGGCAGAGAACTCATAATATCCTGAACCTTTTGGCTCTTTTAGTAATATTACATCCACATCCTCATTCTTCTGCTCAGATTTAACCTCATAAAGTGTGTTGAAAATTTTAGGTATAATTACATCATCCAATACTTCGTTATGCTTATTTACTGCTTCAACTAAGTTGTCAAATCCATCAATAGCCTCAGAAAGAATTCGACTAATTAAAACACACGACAAGTTCATATAGCGTGAAATTTCGCCAACCAATGAAAACCTGCTATATCTCATCTGATCTTTGATATCATCAATTACAGTTTCTTTGGTTGAAAGCTCAAGTCTGATACTTCCTTTTTCATACATCCTGGACTCATACTTAGCATCATCGATTTCCGAAACTTTAAAATCAATCGGCTCTGAATACTCTTTTTCTATCAGAGAATACTCATGCCAGATGCGCTTCATCTTGATACTTCTTGGTGGTGGAAGCACACGCACCTTATAGCTATTCTTTTTCTTATCTGAAGATTGTCCTAAATCCTTTATCTCCATATTGTAATTGTTACGTAGCTCTTCATCTAAGGTATCAAGATTTTTTCTTTTGACAAGAACACCGTCGCCTTAAGCTGCTCATCTGTCAGTTTTCTTAGGCAGCGCATCGTGGCCTGTAACACAAAGATCTTTGACTTAGGACTACGGAATAAAGCTATTCCTAATAGTGATCGGCAATTCCAGCCTTCACGTCCTTTTTCGACAAGAATGATAAACTGCTTCCTGCTACCTTCTGTTCCGAGAACATCCAAATTGTTGAAGTCTCGTATATCGTCGTTTTTTGTAACCGTCGTATCTCCCGTATTCACAAGGATTGTATCAAGCGATACATTTAACTCACTTAAAATCTTCTCTACAGCAGGCCTTACAACATCTGTAGCCTCCGCTACGCTTGCAGCAAAGATGGCCATCTTAGGTGGTAATCCCTCATAGGTTTTTCCACCATATCTTTCCCAGAACATAGTAATAGATTTCTTTAAGAACTCTTCATTCTTAACATTATCAAACCCTATAGGGTCTGCATCCTTAAGAAATCCATGGCTTATAGAATCCCTAAGGCCATAGGCATAGACGACCTCCGGCAGCACCTGCCTCTTCACATATGGTGTACCTGTATAGTTATAGCAAGCCACTATCGATGTTGCTTCTGCAAGCATATTGATGGTGTTTCGTAACGTTGTCTTATTTGCTCCTCCTAAACGTAATTCTTTCTCAAGATTAGCCCCGAAAAGATGGTGGGCCTCATCTACATACACACCCAACTGAGGTAATCGACACAGTTTCTTAAAACGCTGGTTATCCATAAGCGTTGCATCATCCCACACGTCGCTATCATCATCGTCGCCGTAGACATCAGCGAGGAGAGAACCGCTTCCAAATAAAACATCGGTAGGCTTATCCTCTTTCCTCTTTTTCTTGACAATAATTTTCTGGTTATTAGAAATTATGATATTGAAGTCTGAATCATCAATTGTCTGTAAAGTAGTTCCGCTCTCATCCAAATAGTGGAACTTTATATTGGCATCTAATACACGTGCATATTCGGGCGGTACAACCTTTGTTTTATCAAAGGTCATAATCTCACGAAGAGACTCTAGTACCGTCTTATCCGGTGCAAACACAAGCGCATTATGACAGAATCTTTTGTCTTTAGGATATTTGTTTGCAAGCAAAAACTCATAGAAAATACAAGTCCCCATAAGGATAGTCTTTCCAAGTCCCATTGTCAGAGCATAAATATAGTTAGGATAAGATTCCCTGTATTTTTTCATTTGCTTAAAAATTGCTTCGTTCTGTTCGTCCCCAAGGTCCAGTAAAGTTATCTGCCCACGTTTGTGAATTGTATAATATGAGACATCTGAAAATTTATCTCTATGATTTCTCCAATCATCAAACATCTGAAACATATGAGCATTATTCATAAATTCCTTAATAAAAACATACATTTCAAGTGCTTCAAACTGTGGTGTACGCAAAAAAGCATCCGGATTTTCATTTCTATCATTATAGGCTAAGAACTTCTTTGTTAAGTCATTATATCTGGAGCGGATTTTACCTCTGTTAGAAATGTAGTAATTCCATAGCTGTTCATAAAATGCAAAATCCTCTACAAATGTCATTGAAGACTTTTTGGCCATGGTTTACACCTCCACTTCCAAAGACTCGGATAACAAGTCAGTAATCTTAACCTTAATTGTTCCGGCATCATCCGGAATATCATATAGACCAGCAACAAATTCTTTTTTATCCGGTACATCTGTAACAGTCGGCTGCATCACTACGCCATCGTAGTTCCAGTCAATCATGATAGATTCCACAAGCTGCTTCCAATCCTTTACATATTCCTTCTGTAAAGAAAGCTTCTGCATCAAATTCATAGGATAGAACGAGCGAATAACAAGCTTGTTGCCTTCATGAACCACTTCTGCCTCCGCCTCTCGCTTGAGCTGAAGTTCAGACTTATCTCGTAAGATATCTACAATTTGCACATCAACTTTGTACTCAGACAAAGACTGTTCTAAAGATGCCTTCAGGTCTGGTTCATGGCCCATGCAAACAATTGTGATTAGTTCTACTGGCTGTCTCGGATTTTCTTCTTTTCTTTTCTCGTAAATTTTATATGGAAGATTCGCCTTAAGCTCCTCAAGATCCGCTTTAGTTGCAATACGATTAACTGGCATTATCTTTACCATGCGACCGTCAAGTTCTCCATCCCACACATTACCTTGGACAAATGGCTGAATTTCAAGAGCCTCAATAACCAAATTTTTAGCTTCAATTGGATTACGGAAAAAATCGTAGTTATTTACATTGTAGACTTCAAAACCTGTATACCTTTCCTCATGTTGCAATTGTCCATTCAATTCATCTGCAACATTGATAAGACGTTTAGTCGTTGTCTGAATTGCTCCAAGGTTAATATCTGCGCCTATAAATCGTCTTCCCAGTTTCATGGCAACAGCTTGTGTGGTCCCACTTCCCATAAAACAATCAAAGACAAGTGAGTCCTCGTTAGATGCCATTTTTATAATTCTCTCAAGCAATGCTTCTGGTTTTTGTGTTGGATAATCTAATCTTTCCAACGCCATAGGATTAATAACAAAAATGTCTGTCCAAATATTGCTTACCGGCTGTCCCGGATATTCATCCAGAAAAATCTTTCTATAAATCCGATTTCCACGTTCCGGAAAATATAACTTACCGTCTGCATCCCATTTTTCCATTAATTCACGAGAGATTGACCATCCATTTGCTGGAGGAGTATATCCCTTATACTCATATATGAGATTTTCTCGATAATTTGGACTGACAATAGGTGATTTCATAAAACGTCTGCCATTTTCGTCAACATTATTAAAGCGCTCTTCAATATACTGTTGTGTTTCAGGCGAATCCTTAGAAAATTGAGCATTAAAAATAGCCAACTCTGTTTTTCGATACCAAAGTATAGTATCTGTAGCAACATCCAGCTGTTTTGACGGATTTGACGATCCTCCTTTTCGTTTCCATATTATTTCATTCACAAAATTATTATTTCCAAATACTTCATCACAAATAATTCTCAAATAGCTTGACTTATGCCAATCACAATGAACAAAAATATTACCCGAAGAACTCATGAGTTCTCTCAGAAGAATAATTCTTTCATACATAAATTGAAGGTATTCATCATTAGTCCAAATATCTCCATATTGTTTTTCCTCGAATGAAGTCGAATCTGTTTCCGCTTTTCCAACACCTTTAATCTCTATTTTCTTTTTATAATCTGCCTTACTGTCGAACGGGGGATCAATGTATATAAGATCTATCTTTCCACGATATTCTTTGAGCATATGACTCATTACCTGAAGATTATCACCCCAGAATATCTTGTTAATCCATCCGTCCTTTTCCTCGCCATAACGCTCGCGTAACTGTGCTGGATAATACTGTGTGGAGCGATATGGTCTCTTACCGGTCCAGCGAAGTTCAGGGAAACCTTTTATAGTAGGTCTCTCTGCAAATTCAAAAGTCAATTGCTCATCCATTTTTATTTTCCTCCATAGGTTGTCTTTATTTTCTCAGTTATTTCTGGCAATAATACCTGAAATCACAGTTGGAACAGGTCCTGGGGTCATTCGAACAACTCCTAAAGTCTTTTTTCAAAATCTTATGGACTGTATCATCAAACGCAGCCACCGTTCCATCTATCGCACTCTTCGTGTACGGAAAACTGATCATCGGATTTCCATTTTCCTCTCCCGTGTAGTACAAGTGCATCTTACTTACCTTCTGACCGGTTCTTTGCTCTATCAGATAGGCATAGATATGCAGCTGCCTTCTATAGTGCTCCAATCGCTCTCTCATTTTTTCCATATCAGGCTTTTTCTCTGACTTAAAGTCAACAAGCTCAACCGTTCCGTTTTCGCCTTTAACTAAGTCTATTTTTCCCTCAATGATATAATCCGGCTGCACCAAGCTAACATCGACCTCTGCCTGCTGTATGGCACTCCAATTGCCATGTTGTCTTTCAACATATCGAAGCACCTGATTTAAAGCTACTTTACGTTGTGCTTCCGCCAAATAACCGTGCTCAGTTTTGATAAGTGATATATAGTTGCTGTCAAACCAACTAGTAATATTATCCTTGGTTATTTTTTTCGGTCTCATGTCTAAGTGCTGCACGATGTACGTCTTCAATCGTTTCATGAACCAGGGTACCGAATAACATAGCTCCCTGACGAATAGGCATAAATTCCAATTCTTTATAAAATTTGTACTGAAGGGCACAGGTCTCATAAACAGCAATATGTGATGTGAACGAAAAAGTATTTTTCAAATTCACGCTCTTTACTGTATGAAAAGTAAACTCAGAAAGATCAAGTGCCTCCACACTTTGAAGCTCGCCATAAACTTCTTTAATATATTTACTTGGTGTTTTCTTATCTTCGTTACAGGTTAGCACCAATAAATCCTGTGCTCTGGAAAAGGCTGTATAATACAATCTCCAGAAATCAAAGAGTTTCATTTCGTCGTATGGTTCAAATGTCTCTCTATGGTAATATCTTCCTTCAATTTTATTTAGGATATCCTTATAGCTTTTTCTCGGAACATTCCCTAATGAATCTACAAACACAATAGGAAACTCCATGCCTTTTGATTGATGAATTGTAAGGAACGAAACACAACCGGTAGGTGCATATTCTTCGTCATCCTCGTACTCTGCAATTCCTCCATCAAAGAGAAGTTTGGTATACATATTGAATAGTAGCTCTGTATCCTTAATGATGTATTTTCCTGTCAAAACATCTACATTGTGAAGATATTCAAACTTCCCGATTATCTGCGTTAGCTTTGCAAGGTTTCTAGCAGGCCTGATATCTACTACACCAACGCCAATATCAGTATCCAGAATGTCACTGAATGGCTTATACATAAATAGCCTATAAAGCAATCCAGAATAGTGTAATCTGTTGTCCCTGATGAATTTGCCGCCAACGTAGCATGCTCTTTTCCCATGTGCTCGGATGAATCTCTTAAGTTCAAGATTCTCAGGCTTTGTTACAAATTCATTAGCTGCTTTTATACAATCTCTAAAATAAAAATAGTGTGTGTTATCTAAAAATTTATACTCACCATTCTCTAGACCTTTAACGTAATTAGGGGAACATTAGCATCATACACCCAAGTGTTTGCATAACCTCTTCTCTTCTAAAAAACATATCTGATCTTGGTGAATAAACATTGATATGATTAGACTCCAGAAATCTTGCCAGCGATATAACCCGCTCATGCTTAACCGAACTGAACAAGAAAGCCAGCTGATTATAATCCTGAATCTTTCCAGAATTCTTAAGCCTGTTTATAAAGTCAAGAACTCTCTCATGCCATTCATCCTCATCGTCTTTGCTCGCTAATTTCACGACACACGGACTCTCTATTTTAGACGTTTCGTTAGCTACGATTCTCTTGTCATATCTGAATTTATCCCACTCAAATTTGAACTTTGATCCAGACGTGGTAATCATCCATTTATTATAGAACTCAACGATATCGCTATCCGATCTATAATTGATCACAAGCGGTATTATCTGGCATTTTCCCACGTCGAACTTAGATGGAAATTCAAGTATATTTCGTATTGTTGCACCTCTAAACCGGTACAAACCCTGGTCATCATCGCCCACTACACAAATATTCTCGTGGGTTCCTAACAAAAATATAGTCTGTTCCTGAATATAATTTGTATCCTGGTATTCATCGACCATTATGTATTTAATCGAATTTCTCAAGTCTTCGAGAATATCTTTGTTCTCTGTCAGCAGTCGATAACACTCTGTTTGAATAGCAGAAAAATCTATTAAATTTTCCTCATCAAGCATCGCTTGATATGTGTTTACAACTTTAGCAATTACCGATATTTCCATATCGTGATCACCAAGCATTGCGTCAATATCTACAACCTCTTCTGTCAAATTATTTGAAAATTCGCAAATTGCCTGTGCCCATTTCCAAGCACCACCCTTTGGCATAACATTTTCAATTCCAGAAAGCATTCTGAATTTGTAGATATTCCTAAAAACCAAATACTGCTGATCAAATGTATCTAAAAGTCTGTAGTTCTTTTTCAGTCTTGTATACTCTAAGTGCTCTTTAATAATGCGAAGACATAGCGAATGAAATGTTCCCACGTACATTTCGTTGACATTCACTGTAATATTTCTACTCGCCAATTCGTTTGTGATACGTGTGATTAACTCCTTCGCTGCTTTTTCCGTAAATGTGGCAATAAAAATATCTTCTGGTTTAACGCCTCGTTCTTCAATTAAATAAATAGCTCTTTGCACCAAAGTATAGGTTTTTCCGGTACCTGGACCCGCCGTAATAAGAACAGGACCTTCTGTAGTAGAAATAGCTTGTCTTTGGCCATCATTCGCATTACCAAAATCAAACATTTATTTTCCCTTTATTTTTCTCGGAGCCCTTCATTCTTTTCCGTTTCTTCATCTGGCAGAGTTTCTAAAATATCACTAATCTGGCAATTCAACGCCGTACAAATTCTAAGTAATACGTCTGTAGTAATGTTCTCTCCCTTACCCAATTTCGCCATAGAAGCTGTGCTGATTCCGCTAAGTTCTCTTAATTCTTTTTTATTCATACCTTTATCAATAAGCATTTTCCATAACGGGTTATAACTGATACGCATCCAATACCTCCATCTATAATGATTATTCAGTCACCTTAGTTTCAATAGCAACCTGTTTCTCTTCTGTCGCTTTCTTTGCCCATGACCAGCCGAACAGCTCTCCACCATTTTCATAAAGTTCAATCACCTTTGTTGACTGAACAATATCACGAGTCACTTCGTAAAAAGCTTCTTCCTTGTCAAATGCAATAAAAATCTGCTTTTTACTCTGCTTGTATAATTCCATAATTTTATCAATCGGCAAGTCAGCAATATTCTTAAATATATTCGAGTCATGCGCTATGACTGGTAACTCTGTAAGTTTGAGAAGCGCAAGATCAAATATAATTAATCCCTTGAAATTTGTACCGGCACCGGTATCATCTTCTGTCCCAAAATCATAAGTAGGCTTTCCTGTTCTCGAATTTCCAAACTTAATTGTTGGAGCATAGCGTTCTCCATTGTAGATGAAGTCATTCAACCGGGTCATCTCCTGATTAATGCTGGTTTCGACCACCTGCAATTGTGTTTCACGGACATCCTCCAGCTGAATTTTTGCTTCTTTTTTCGCTTCCTCTACTTTTTGCGATTTCTCGAATCCTTTATTTTTTGCATCTAAAATATCAATCTGTCGCTGAATATCAACGACATAATCCATGAATTTTTTGGAAACCGTCACTGGAACTCCAAGTTTCCTTTGTTCATCTTGAAGTCGATTCATTTCTAGCGTTACTTCAGCGATTAAAATTTGAAGCTGTGCAATCTCATCATCCATTTGCGATAACATGCTCTGCATCTTGTCGTGAAAATGTTTTATTTGCGCTAACTTCTGAACATCTACATCTGGGGGAAAAACTCTGTAAGCTCAGTTAAATCTTCCTCAACAGGTGTAAACCCCCGGTCATATTCGCCTTGACTGCGTTTAATTGTGATACAAGCCGACTTCTCCTTCTCTTTAGAACGGTTAACTGACCTCTCAGTTCCGATGCCTTATCTAAATTGTCCGTCTGTTCTTCAGACAACTTTGCATCCTCTTTATCCACCAATTCTTTTAACTCTGTTCTCAGACATTCTATTTCTTTTACATTCGATTTATATTCTGTTTTGTTCTTTGCAACATTTGTCATCTCGCCAAGATTGGTCGCATCTTTTCGTAGTTTGCTTCGCTTACTTTTATCTTCATAGACATTTTTGTATTCTTCGATGAATGAAAAAACGTTGAACATTTTTTCCAATGTTTCAATGGAAGCTTCCTGCTTAATGTCTCCATATTTTAAAGGGTAACGCTCTGCATAGTTTTCTCTGCCATAAATACGCAGAAAACGTCCAACCATCTCTCTAAATGAGATGAATGGCGTTTTAATGTCATAGGCAATCAACAAATAGTTCTTAAATTCCGTAAGTGACTGTGTCCTCAGAATTTCATATTGCGAGTTACAAATACCGACTTCAGACGGTGTATCTGTTCGTCTGCAAAAATAATCAATTCTATCGCCAAACTTGAATGCAAAGTTAATCGTATGGGAGTGCAGTTTTTCTTTAGCTTTACATATTTTAGGGTTAATATAATCTTCCCCACCAAAGCAAAAATCCACGATAAGAAGGAATGTTGATTTGCCTATAGAGTTCTGTGCTGCCTTGTCGCCCAGTACAGTATTAAGGCCCTCATGTAATCGAATGCGTCCACGAGGAACGAACTGACCATCTTTTTTTGTTGTAAATTTGTCGCAGTATATTTCATACAACATATCGCAGTACCTCCTCCTTTTCATCAAATTCTATTTTTCCAAGTGCATACAAACAGTCTAATGCATCAATGAATTCATTGACACCAGACATCTTCTTTATCACCCGTTTATAAAGTTCATGCACAGGTATCGGGTGATTATCTAGTTCTTTCAATATGATCGGCAGTTTCGACAAGATGCTCTGGTCATACGGTATTAATTTATTCGGTAATAACATCAAACACCTCACACTTCCGTATGAAGTAAGAAATAATCACTTCACACGAATTTCTATCCTCATTCGTAGCATTTTGCAGCCAGTCAACCATTTTTTCGAATATCTTACCCTGTGACCAATCTTTATCCGCAAAATTCAGATACATCAGTTTCACTTGTGTACAAAATGGTCTAAAACGAAGAATTCGTTCTTCATTCAGTTCAAAGAACACTTCTTCCACTGCACTGTTATACATGTTTACATTTGTTTTAACCTTCAAATAGAGCATTAAATTGTCTTTAGATATCTTTTGCCTTAATTCCACCGGATCATAATTCAAATCCACGTCTTCTGGTGGTGATATTTCCGGTATTTTTTCAAGGACTCTACGTATGCCATCTTCAATTCTTTGTGATGCTCCAACTTCCTTTGCCTCGTAATCATCTACGAGGTCTTTTTTTATTTGCTTTAAACGTTGAATCTGTGCTGCAGTTCTCCCCGCCATATACCGGCTATAACACGATGGGCAAAGTGCGATCATATTTTCCATGCTCTCTTCAGCCATAGAAGAATCTATGTAGGTCACCTCATAGTTTGGTCCAAGTTTTCCTCCAACATTGACAAACAATGGTGCACAGCATCCATCATTTGGGCATACACTTCTTTCTTCTGCCACCAACAAAGCTCCATATTTTTCTTTTATGGATGGAGAAATAATTGCATCCGAACGTAAAGTGAGTCCTTTCTTCTTTGTCCTACGCTTTGGTGCAGCGGCATTATGAATAATCTGCTTGAACCTTTCAGAAATTCTCTGTTTGAAGTTTGTCTCGTCTATACCAGGACATTCTTCAGCAAAATCATCACATAAACCATTGATTGTATCGTCCGTCTCGGTATCGATAAACTTCTCAAAATATGCAGAATCCAAATCACTGCTAATTTTCTTAGCCACGTTTGAAATGTCATGCTCGCCATAGAAATAGCCACGTAAGGTTCTTGCTTCCATGTCATGTAGCAGAGAATCGCCTTTGGAATTGAGATATACCTTTTCAAAAAGTGTCCTCGTAAATTCCTCTGGGGATCTTTCTCCTTGAAAATACGTTGCTAATTTACTAGCAAACACACTGAATTCAGTTTCTTTCAATCCCAAGCACCTCCATTTCATTTAAACATGTACAACCATGTATAAGTATGTACAGCGTTGTTCGGTAAAAATCGCTCTTTCCTATATACTTTGTTCGTAGGAAAGAAAGTGAATATTCGGACAAATATATATATTTTCAAATTATATCACAGAAATGTTTAATTGTCGATTTTTTGTTTGCAATCACAAATTTTAGTTCAGCGATGTGACATTAGAAATTCACTCTATTTTTTCCTAATCACTTCAGTAGTTTGCGCAGACAGCTTTCCAGTGCTGAGGTTATCACAAAACTAAATATAAGCTTCTGGCACCTGGAAAGGCTGGTGGCACACATGAGATGGAGATTTCTCCTGACCGTGGTACCACTATACATTTTTGCCGGTAACAGTACGGAACCTCCATCTCGGATTGACAAGATGGAGGTTTTAAAATGTCAAAAGAAGCAAATCAGAGTAAAAGACGTTATTTTCCGCTTCGCGACGCGAGCAATCCTTACAAGGTTACACTCGTCGAAATCACTGAGGCTCAGTACAGAGCTTTGTATCCTGAGATCTGGACTACCCAGAAGCGTAAACAGCACCATCACCGCTGTATGTGTACCAGAAAGTATATCTGGAAATGCGATGGCAACTGTGACTTATGCGAATATCATGCCGCCGGGGACATGCTTTCCCTTGACGTTCCGACGGAAGACGGTAACGCAAATTTGTATGACACTATTCCCGATACTACTCCAACTATGGAGGATGTTCTTTCTGATGCGATGCTCCTGGAACAGCTCATTGCAAGGTTCCGCGAGCTTGATCCAGATGCAGACCGCATTATTGAACTGCTGGGGGACGAGCTTTCTGATCGTAAGATTGCAGAACAGCTCGGCCGCAAACAGCGCACCTTCGCTGATCAGATGAAGAAGATCCGTACGGAGCTCCGTAAAATCCGTGGTTATTAATCCTACATATCATATGTAGCAATTCATCCCTCTTGGCATCCATCAAACGATGCCCGGAGGGATTTTATATTTTTTCAAAATATCTCCGCTTAAATCCACCACTCATCTCCAGTGGAAGGTGTAAGGCACGAAACAACAAGTCTTAACCATCACAGGAACGGAGGTGAAGCACATGAAGAAGTCCTACTTCGATTCAGGCGGTAACGACACAGAGCTGATTGCAGTACTGAATGCAATCTCCCACGTATCCGCAAGAATGGCGAGAAACATGACAATCCTCGCACAGCAAAGACAATCAGAGAAAGGAGAACGTCGCTATGAACAAAATGAGCGATATGGCTATGACCATCGAAGAGCTGCGCAGTGCAGCCGCTGCTATTAACGAAGCAGCCAACTGGTTAGCAGAACAGTTTGGTGGCACTGTTGATGAAGCATCTGCCAAAGAGCCTGCTGCCAAGGAAGAAAAGAAACCGGAACTCAAACTTGAAGATGTACGAGCTGTCTTAGCAGAGAAGTCCCGTGCCGGGCATACCGCTGCTATCCGTACATTACTTCAGAAGTATGGTGCTTCCAAGCTATCTGCTGTTGATCCGAAGCACTATGAAGCCTTGTTAAAGGATGCGGAGGTGCTTGACGATGCCACCTAAAGGACACGCTACCTTATCTGCTTCCTCTTCAGACCGCTGGCTTCACTGTCCGCCTTCCGCAAGACTCTGCGAGACCTACGAGGATAAAGGCAGCGATTATGCTGCGGAAGGCACCAATGCTCACGAGTTTTGTGAGTACAAGCTGAAAAAGGCACTGGGCATGGATGCCAGTGATCCGACGGAAAATCTCACCTGGTACAACGAGGAAATGGAGGACTGTGCCAATGGCTATGCCGCCTACATCCTTGAAATGGTAGAGGCCGCCAAGGAAAGCTGCGCTGACCCGAAGGTTCTGCTTGAACAGCGTGTAGATTTTTCTCGCTGGGTGGAGCAGGGCTTCGGAACCGCTGACTGCATCATCATTGCAGATAGCACCTTGAGAATATGCGATTACAAGCACGGTCTTGGAGTCCTCGTAGATGCGACCGCTAATCCGCAAATGAAGTGCTACGCACTTGGAGCCCTGGAGCTTTTTGATGACATCTACGACATTGATAACGTCAGCATGACCATTTATCAGCCTAGACGTCAGAACATCTCCACCTTCGAGCTTTCCAAGGAAGAGCTGTACATGTGGGCGAATGAAGTGTTGAAGCCGACCGCAGATCTTGCCTTTGCCGGAGATGGGAACTTTCTCTGTGGCGAATGGTGTGGTTTCTGCAAGGCCAAGCACGAATGCCGTGCCAGAGCCGAGGCCAATCTCACACTGGCTCAGTACGATTTCAAGCTTCCACCTCTTTTAGAGGATTCGGAGATTGAATACATCCTCTCTCGTGCAGATGAATTAGTTGCCTGGGCATCCGATATCAAGGAATATGCTCTGCAGCAGGCCATCAGCGGCAAGGAATGGAAGGGCTGGAAGCTGGTCGAAGGTAGATCCAACCGCAAGTATTCCAATGAGGAAGCGGTCATCCAAGTAGTTACAGATGCCGGGTTTGATCCATATGAAAAGAAACTCCTTGGTATTACAGCCATGCAGAAGCGTCTTGGCAAATCCAGATTCGATGAGCTGCTTACCGCCTATATTGAAAAGCCGCAAGGTAAACCGACGCTCGTGCTGAAGAGCGATAAACGTCCGGCAATGAACAATGCAAAAACTGATTTTATGGAGGAAAATTAAATGAACAAGAATGTAAAAATCAACAATCCTATGAAGGTAATCACTGGTCCTGACACTCGTTGGTCTTATGCCAACGTCTGGGAGCCGAAATCCATCAATGGAGGTACACCGAAGTACAGCGTATCTCTGATTATTCCGAAGTCTGATACCAAGACCATCGCCAAGATTGAAGCTGCCATCGAGGCCGCTTACAAGGAAGGCGAGGCCAAGCTCAAAGGCAATGGCAAGTCTGTACCTGCCCTCTCTGTCATCAAGACTCCGCTTCGTGATGGCGACATGGAGCATCCGGACGATCCGGCCTACGCCAATGCTTATTTCGTAAATGCCAATACAACCTCTGCTCCTGGCATCGTGGATGCAGATTGCAATCCAATCCTTACTCGCTCCGAGGTTTACTCTGGTGTGTATGGTCGTGCCAGCATCAGCTTCTATGCATTCAACAGCTCCGGTAACAAGGGTATCGCCTGTGGACTTAACAATCTGCAGAAGATTCGTGACGGTGAGCCTCTTGGTGGTAAGGCAAGTGCTGAGTCTGATTTCGCATCTGATGAAGATGACGATTTTCTTAATTAATGGAGGTGGCAACTATGGAAATGTTACAGACTATTCTCGTTGTTGTTCTTCTTGCAATCTGGCTGTTGTTCAGTGTGGTATTCCTTATCACTGCGATCCAGAACCTCATCAATGACCACAAGCGTGAGATTCGCGAACAGGAAAGTGCTAAGCGTGATCTTGAATATCACGAAGCTCGCATGAAGGTTTACGAGAAGACAAACTAATCTACTGAAAAAGAATCCAAGGAGGTGGTGGGAGCAATCTCACCACCTTTTTGGTAGAAAGGACAATCTATGAAAATCTTACACTGACAAAGGAGGTGAATCACCATGAAGAAGGTAACCAAAATCGATAAAATCCAACCTTCACTGGCTTCGAAAAAGAAGCTCCATGTGGCTGCTTACTGCCGCGTTTCCACGGATTCTGATGCACAGCTCGAAAGTCTGGATGCACAGAAGGAGCACTACAAAAGCTACATCACCTCCCGTGATGGCTGGACCTTTGCAGGGCTCTATTTTGACGAAGGTATCACCGGCACCAAGGCTGATAAAAGGCCAATGCTCCTGCGACTAATCGAAGATTGTAAAGCACAAAAAATTGACTTTGTAATCACCAAGTCCATCAGCCGCCTCTCCCAAAATACTACAGACTGCTTGGAGATAGTAAGAACACTTCTGTCACTGGATATTCCGATCTATTTTGAAAAAGAAAATACCAACACCGGCTCGATGGAAAGTGAGCTATTTCTTTCCATCCTAAGCTCTATGGCCGAAGGCGAATCCGCTTCGATTTCCGAAAATAACAAGTGGAGTATTAAGAAACGCTTCCTGGATGGAACCTATAAGCTCGGCTATGTGCCTTACGGCTACTGCTGGAAGGATGGAGAAATCCTGGTGGATTCTGCGCAGGCTGAAATTGTAAAGCGCATCTTTCGAGAGCTTCTTTCCGGGAAAGGCACAGAGGCTATCGCCAAGGAGCTGAACCAGGAACAGGTTCCAACCAAGAAAGGCGGCCGCTGGACCTCTACCAGCATTCGCGACATCATCAGGAATGAAAAATACACCGGTGACTGCATTTTCCAAAAGACCTATACAGACAGCAATTTTAATCGCCACAAGAACGGCGGCCACCTCGATCAGTACTATGTGCCAGATCACCACGAAGCAATTATAAGCCACGAAGATTTTGAAGCCGCAGCAGCCTTGATTGAACAACGGGCAAGTGAGAAAGGCATCAAGAAGGGAAATACTAAGTATCAACAGCGCTATGCCTTTTCCAGCAAGATTATCTGCAGCGAATGCGGGAATACCTTCCGTAGGAGAATCCATTCCAGCACCTACGGGAAATACGCAGCCTGGGTGTGCAACACTCACCTGGAAGACACCAGCAGGTGCTCTATGCTTTATATCCGTGATGATGATTTGAAGCTGGCATTTACCACGATGATCAATAAGCTGGTCTACTGCCACAAGCTGGTCTTGAAGCCTTATTTGAAAGCACTACAGGAAAACACCGGCGATGCATCGCTTCTGAATATCCAACAATTAGAAATGCTGCTGGAGCAGAACACCGAACAGCGAGAAACCCTGCATAAGCTGATGGGACAGGGCTACATTGACCAGATTCTTTTTACCCAGGAAAACAATGTCCTTCTCTCCCAGGCTGGCGAATATAGGAACCAAATTGAGCTCTTAAATCGCTCCCAATCACTGGATGCCACAAAGGTATACGAGACGGAGCGCCTGCTACACTTCTGCGAACGTGGAGAAATGCAGCTGGAATACAGTGAAGAATTATTTGAACTATTCGTGGATCACATTGAGGTTTACAGCCGCCAGAAAATCGGCTTTGCACTTCATTGTGGTCTTATTTTGAAGGAGATGATTTGATGGGACACACCCCCTTCGGTTACCAGATTGAGAATGGCAAGGCAGTGATAGATGAAGCTGCTGCCGCTCAGGTTCGAGACCTTTACAAGAATTATTTAAGCGGTCTATCCCTTACCAATGCTGCAAAGGAAGCCGGGCTCAACCTACTCCATTCTGGTGCCAAGCGCATGATGCTAAACAGGCATTACTTCGGAGATGACTTCTACCCGGCCATCATTGATCCGGCATCCTTCGATGCCGTCAGTGCGGAGCTTAGTACGCGCTCTACGCAGCTCGGACGGAACGACCGCTATATTGCACCAATCATAAAAAGGCCACCTACCGCCTTTCAACTTGGTGATATTACAGAGAATTATGAAAATCCGGTCAGGCAAGCAGAATACCTATACAGCCTAATAGAAAGCGAGGTCAAATAATGGGAAATGTTATGGTCATCCCTGCAAAACGGCAGGTCGGAAATACTGCCAGACAGCAGGATGCAAAGCCAAAGCTTAGAGTCGCAGCGTACTGCAGAGTCAGTACTGACAGCGATGAGCAGGTCGAGCATTACACAGAATTTATACAGAAAAACCCAGAATGGGAATTTGCCGGTATCTACGCGGATGATGGTATTTCCGGCACCAACACAAAAAAGCGTGAGGACTTTAACCGTATGATTGACGACTGCGAGGCCGGAAACATCGACATGATTATCACCAAGTCCATCAGCCGATTTGCCAGAAACACTCTGGACTGCCTGAAATACATCCGCCAGCTGAAGGATAAGAACATTCCCGTTTTCTTCGAAAAGGAAGCCATCAACACAATGGATGCCAAGGGTGAGGTTCTGATTACGATTATGGCTTCCCTGGCTCAGCAGGAATCACAATCCCTCAGCCAGAATGTAAAGCTGGGAATCCAGTTTCGCTACCAGAATGGCCAGGTACAGGTAAATCACAATCACTTCCTCGGCTACACCAAGGATGCAGATGGGAATCTCATCATCGATCCGGAACAGACAGAAGTGGTAAAGCGAATCTACCGGGAATACCTAGAGGGATACTCGATGGATCGGATTGCAAAAGGTCTGGAAGCAGACGGCATCCTCACCGGCGCTGGCAAAACAAAATGGTGGACCAGCACCATCAACAAGATCCTGCGAAATGAGAAATACATCGGCGATGCGCTTCTACAGAAAACCTACACCATAGACTTCCTGAATAAAACCAGAGTCAAGAACAACGGCAATGTTCCGCAATACTATGTGGAGGGCAACCACGAAGCAATTATTCCGAAGGATATTTTCTTACGGGTGCAGGAAGAGCTGGTACGCAGGCGAGTGGTCAAGACAAGCGCCAATGGCAAAAAGCGCTCCTACAGTTGCAACCACTGCTTTGCGCAGATTGTCATTTGCGGCGAATGCGGTGAAATGTTCCGCAGAATTCACTGGAACAATCGCGGCTGCAAATCCATCGTCTGGCGCTGCATCAGTAGACTGGAACCTACCGGGCAGGAATGCCACGCAAGAACAGTCAATGAACCGGTATTGGAGAATGTGGTAGTTCAGGCTATCAACACGCTCCTAGGCGATAAGTCCACCTACCAGGCGCAGCTCCAACAGAACATTGCAAAGGTGATCCGAAGCGCTCAGCAAAATACCGCTGATGGTATCAACGAAAGACTGCAGGAGCTCCAGAAAGAGCTTCTCAAAAAAGCCAATAACAAAGAGGCCTATGATGAGATTGCCGACGAAATCTTCAAACTCCGGGAACAGCGAGAAAAATGCACGGTTGACACCGCGGCCAGGGACGCACAGATTGCCCGCATCAATGAACTGCAGGACTTCATCAAGCAGCAACCCTCTCACCTGGAAGCCTTCGACGAGGCCCTGGTAAAGCGCTGGCTTGAGCGAATCATCGTCTGGGATGACCACTTCACTGTGGAGCTTAAGTCCGGACTGAAAATTGAGATTGAAGGATGATGTCCCTTAGACTCAAAAAGGCTCCTCACCACTGGAATACATCCGGTGATGGGGAGTCTTTATCATTTTAATCCTTATCCCAACGATTAGCATCTGTCCAACGGAAGTTTGGGTCTTTATTTCTTCGTGGGTCATTTTCCCATTCTTCAGCTACACGTTTACTTATTTCTTTATTAAGACAATTCATTTTAGGAGTTTTTTCACCGGTTCCACCATTGAATCCGTTCTTAATCCAATCCTGTCTTTCTTCTTCATAAGCCTCTGATAACTCCTCATGAGAAGCTCCTTCAACCCATTTTTCAAATTCACTTTTAAATAAATTCCCGAAAAAGCCCATATTTATCCTCCATTCTATGCAGCTTCAGCAAATATACGTCTCTGTACCTTAAGATAAGATTGCAGATTCTTGATAACATCTTTTTCTTCTTCTAAATCGTCTGCGGCTATTTCTATTTCATTATCACTTGCCAGCTTCAGGGTATATTCATAAATTCGTCCTACTAAAACATCAAGTTCTTCTGATGTAAGCTGAATACTGATTTTTGAATAATTTTTGTCAGCTTTCAACGCTTCCAAAGAGCTCATTAGATTATTAATCTTATCAATATCCATCTCCCCCTTGCGAATTGCATCAATATAGCTTTTCAGGCTAGCTCTGAATTCTGTTACAACCTTTGGTTCATGTTTTTTTACTTTATTGCAAACCCAAGCACCAGCGCCAACAGCTACTGCACTCGCCACAACAATTATTGTTCCTTTTTTATGCTGTTTTACAAACTGTAATGCTTTAGCACCAACACCCTGAACCTGCTCTGCTGCTGGTAGGTCAATTGGCTTAAGGTGCTTTACTATTTGTCCCTTATTAGGACCAGTTGCCCACCTTACCACACTACCGATTCTTCGATATATTCCTGTTGCTAATCCTGTTGCTATATCATCAGGAATGAAATATGCATCTTGCGCTATTGCCATAAAATACCTCCTTTGGTTTTCTATAATAGGCCTTGTAAATTTCGCGAATCAAATCATATCCATTAAGCTTTTCGATGAAGATATTATTATCTCTGTCTTGTGTGCATTTATTATTCTATTAAAATACTTAACAGTATCTGTATCTGCAAATCTATGGTCAACAACATTAATTCCTTCATCTCCCTTAGCGACAAAAACTAGATATTTAGGAGATATCGGAAATATAAGACCACTTCCATTATTTCTTTCGACAACAGTAGATTTATGCTCAAACGCTGGATTATCAGACGTAATAAATTGTCCTGCATTATCGTAGGTTTCAAAAAGAATCATCTGACAACCACTTAAAGCATGTTGTACAACATTATGATAAAAGCCACCTTTGTTCTTAAAAAACATTTTATATAATTCAGAATACCATATTCCGGTCATTAACTCATCTGCATACTCTTTTCCTTCGCTTTTCCCTACATCTAGTGTTTCTGCTTCCTCATCTTTACACATTGACTCAAAAACAGGATACAATAATTTCTCTTTAATTTTTGTATAGCGGCATCCATTTTGTTTTTGCCTGAATTCTTTTGTTATTATAATAATCTATATATTCTTCAACCGCTTGTGAAAATTCTTCGAAAGAAGAATAGTTTTTTTCATAGCCATAATACATTTCATTTTTTAATCGTCCAAAGAACGTCTCCATAATACAATTATCATAACAATTACCTTTTCGTGACATGGATTGTATAATGCCATGTTCCTGTAAAGCATTTCTAAAATAAGCATGTTGATACTGCCAGCCTTGATCTGAATGAAATATCAATCCTTCAACTGAAGGAAATTTTTCAAATGCTTTATTCAGCATTCTTTTTATCTGTTCAAGATTAGGACTCATGGATAAATCATATGAGATGATTTCATTTGTATTCATATCTAGCACTGGAGAAATATAACACTTTCCCCATGAAAAATTGAACTGTGATACATCTGTGGTCCATTTTTGTAAAGGCAAAGTTGTACTGAAATCCCTGTCTATTATGTTGTCAGCAATCTTACCAACTTCACCCTTATAAGAATGATATTTCTCCTTTGGTCTTTTTCCGGCTAGACCTGCTTCATGCATAAGACGCTGAACTCTTTTATGGTTCACCTGATACCCGCGATTAATAAGTTCCTGGTGAACCCGTCTTACACCATACCTGCGCTTGTTCTCAACAAAAACACTTTTTATTTCTTCTAGTATTTCTTGATTGCGTTCGGCAATAACATCGTTTCTGCTAATCTCAAAATAGTAAGTAGATCTAGCCATGTGCATTGCTTTAAGGAGATATTTTAATTGGTATCCGTTTTCTCTGAGCTTTTTGATGATTGCTGCTTTTTCGCCTTGAGTTGCGCAGCCCATTTTTCTTGCCTCAAGGCGATCCGTTTTTTTATTACTTCATTCTCGGCTTTGATATATTCGTTTTCAGCTCTCAAGCGTATCAGTTCTTCTCGTTCTGATTCTGTTAAAGGTAATGGATTTGTTGACTTCTTCATTCTTGATTCCTTTGTTGGACGTCCTTTTTTACTTTCTACTAATCCATTATATCCTTGTGATTTATATTTGTATACCCATTGATAAAGCATTCCTGAGTTAATACCTGCTTCTATGGCAACTTTCCTCTTTGGTATGCCTGCAATAACTTTTAAAACCAGTTCAAGTTTTTCTTCCGGTGTCCACACTTTATTGAACACCTTATGTTTTAAAACTTCTGGACCATGTAAATCAACCAATCCAGACCATTCTCGTATATGTCTTTTGAGAGTATCTGGATTCGCACCCTCTGGGATATCTGGATACGAACCTGAATGATACAATTCAACACACATCAGTTTAAACTCATAACTATAACGCATAAAAATGTACCGTATGGCCGAACTGGTCTACCGGCTGCACCTCCACGAGGTCATATCCATGGCTGCAAAGATATTTCAAATCCCGGGCCAGGGTTGCGGAATCACAGCTTACATAGACGATACGCTGTGGTGCCATCTCACACATCATGGCAAGGAGGGATTCCTCGCAGCCTTTGCGTGGTGGGTCCACTACGATAACTTCTGCACGGGCTTCTTCGCCATGGGCGGCACAGTATGCCGGATAGACTTCCTCTGCTTTCCCAACGAAAAATTCTGCATTGGAAATGTGATTTCGAAGGGCATTCTCTTTGGCATCTGCGATTGCCTGCGGTACAATTTCCACACCGTAAACCTTCTTCGCTTTCTGTGCCAGAAATAAGGAAATGGTTCCGATACCGCAATATAAATCCCAGACCGTCTCTTCGCCGGTGAGATTGGCATATTCCAAAGCTTTGTTATAAAGCACCTCTGTCTGCGCCGGATTTACCTGATAGAAAGACTGCGGAGAAATCTGAAAAGAAATCGTTCCGATATAATCTGTAATGTAACCCTTTCCATAGAGGGTATAAGTTTCTTCTCCTAAAATCACGTTGCCCCTGGATTCATTGATATTTACAGTAATACTTGTCATTCCCGGCAAATCTTTTAATACTTCAATAAAACTTTCTGCATGCGGCAGCTTCTTTCCGTTGATGACAAAGCAGACCATCCACTCTCCGGTTTTCTCGCCGTAACGGATTAAGATGTGGCGGACGCAGCCTTTTCCGGTTTTCTCATCATAGGCACTGACGCCATAGGATTTCATGGTGTCTAAAATAAGAGACAGGATTCTTCCGTTGCCTTCCTTTCCCAAAAGGCAGTCCTGCACCGGAATAATGTTGTGGGTTCTGGACGCAAAAAAGCCTGCCACCAGGTTGCCTTCTTTATCATAACCCACCGGAAACTGTGCTTTGTTCCGGTAGCGGTAAGGCTCCTGCATGCCAAGTGTTGGTAAGACCTTTGGATTTTCAAATCCGCCGATATGTTTTAAGTTGTTGCGTACTTTATTTTCCTTAAACTTAAGCTGGCTCCCATAAGAAAGTGCCTGAATCTGACAGCCACCACACCGCTTATGCTCCGGGCATGGCGGGGTTGTCCGCATGGTGGATTCCTTAAGAATTTCCATCAGGCGGGCATAGCCATAAGTTTTTTTCATCTTCATGATTTTGGCACGAACCATGTCTCCCGGCAGAGCATCCTTGATAAAAAGTGTGATGCCTTCCGTTCTTCCGATACCTTCGCCGTTAGTTCCGATATCGTCAATGGTCAGTGTAACAATGTCATCTTTTTTCATATTTCTTATATACTCGATCTGCGGATGTTCGATTCAAACAGACGGTTGAATCCCTGCCACTGAGTATCTCCTTCCGGTACGTTTGCCAAAAGCTCACGCATGGTCTCCATCTTTGCATCAATATTATCTGCATAGCTTAATGCTACAGCTTCCGGTAATGCCGGCTTCTTCGGAGAACCATACTCTAACTCTCCATGATGTGCCAGAATACAGTGTTCCATCTCATGTGCCAGTTTCACCGGGAAACCATCGATGGTCTTGATGCGCTCTGCAATTTCCATGGCTCCAATCATGATATGTCCTAAAAGCTGTCCCTCATCGGTGTAATCATTTTCCGGGAAAGTAGAAAGCTCTTCTAACTTTCCGATATCGTGAAACATGGCGGCACAAACCAGTAAATCTTTATTGAGAATCTTATAGTTGTCAGCAAAATAAGCAGAAAGCTTCGTTACGCTTAAAGTATGCTCTAAAAGTCCGCCCACAAAACCGTGATGTACGCTTTTTGCTGCAGAATGGAATTTAAAACGTTTTGCAAAATCTGCATCCTCGATAAAAAAACTGCCTGCCAGTTTCTTAAGATATGGATTCTCCATCTGCTTAATATATCCAAGTAACTGCTCATACATTTCATCTACATTATATTCGCTGACCGGAAGATATTCCTTTGGTTCATACTCTCCCTCGGTTGCTTTCCGGACCCTCTTTACATTTAACTGTAATGCGCCCTGAAAACTTGTGATATCTCCCACTACATTGATGTAATCAAATCGGTCAAAATCATCAATTCCCACAGAGCCCGGCTCCCAGATTTTTGCATCCAGTGTGCCTGTTTTATCCTGTAAAATCAATGCTTCATAAGGCTTACCTGCCTTCGTCAGCGCTGACTGCTTATTTTTACAAAGATAGATTTCATTTACTCTTTCGCCTTCGCGTAATGTTTCAATATAATGCATAATTTTCCTCTTTCTATTTTAGTACACCAACGGTTGCAGAACATTCGATTTCTACATAGCCTGCTGCCCCCTGGCGTTTTATGGTAATCTTTACAACATCTCCCGGAGTCTGCCCGGATAACACATTCTTATATGCCTGCGCTGTCTCTACATTTTCTCCGGCAATCTTTACGATGACATCACCGCTTTGCAAGCCTGCCGCCATCGCCGGGGAATCAATTCCCACTGATTTAATATATACGCCCTTTGGTATGTCATATTCCTTTTCAATGTCAGATGTTACAGAAGTCAGTTTCAGTCCAAGATACGGAATATCCTGTCCATTGGAAAGCTTCTCGATAATGTCTTTCAACTGGGAAACGGAAATTGCGGTCAGCGTATTCTCATCGCCGCTGCTGTAATCCTGCATAACAATTCCAACCACTTCACCAGAGAGATTGACCAGTACACCACTTCCCTGACTACTGCCCACAATATCTGTTGTCAGTACATTGTAGTTTGCATCAAAGGTGGAAATGCTGTTAGAAGTGGATGTAATATTTCCTGTCAATATGGAGAAATTCGTTCCCAGCGGACTGCCCAGTGCCAGCACAACGCTGCCCCGTGTGGTCTGAAGTGAATTTCCAAGCACTGCCACTTTAATTCTGCCCAGAGTGCTTTCTTCGATGTCGGAACGTTTTACATTTAAAATCGCAATTCCGGTATTTCCGTCATAGTTTTTAAGCTCCGCTTCTACGGTGCTGTTATCAAGGAAGGTCACATGAATGGATTTTGCTCCGCTTATGACCTTGCGCTCTGTCATAATCAGAAGCTCCTGACCGGTATCCGCAATAATGACTCCACTTGCCTGTCCCTGTCTCTCATAAGGCGTGTTAAACCAGTCCACATCACTGGTCACACCTGTCACCGTAACAATGGACTTATTTGCTTCGCTTCCAATCGCATAAAGCTTACTCTGTAATTTCTGATATTCCTCCGGTGTAAGCTCTTTTAAGCCTTCTTCTACATCCGGCTCGTCTACACCTGTCTCCGTGGAATTTGTCTCTTCTTCCGTATCCGGCTGTACCTCTTCATCTTTCGGGATGCTCACCTTGATATCCTCCGGCTTATTCAGCCACTCTTCCATCACCGGGCGCATCCATGTAAATACAAAACAGGATACAAGTCCAAAGACAACCGCAAGCACAACCGTAAATGCCATTTTTAAAATAATACGTCTCTTATTTAACGGCTTGTTCTTGATTTTCTCTTTGATAAATGCAAATTCCTCTTTTTCATTTTCTGACATAGGGAATCCTCTTTTCTACTGTAAATACAACCATTTTTAATTATACTTTCTATCTGCCTATGTTGCAACATTTTTTAAAAAAGATGCCGGAATGTAAAAAACGTGCCAATTTCGTCATTTATCCGGAAACTTATTTTCAACCGCCCTTTTCACCACAATCGGTTTGGGGTATAATAGAAGCAGTGATTTTTAGTACATTTTATGGAGAATATTTATGAATCAAAAGGTTTTAAGAACATTAGAATATAATAAAATTGTAGAGCGGCTCGCGGAGTATGCTTTCGGTGCGGATACCAAGGAACGCTGTCTTTCCCTGCTTCCTTCCACCAGCCTCTCAGAGATTACCAATGCACAGCAGCAGACTAAGGATGCCATGAACCGCAGCCTGAAAAAGGGACGGCTTGACTGTTCCGGTATCAAACCGCTTTCTTCCGCCATCCGGCGTGTGGAAATCGGCGGAACCATGAATATCGAAGAGCTTCTCGGCCTCTGTAAATTATTAGAGACTGCCCGCCGGGTCAAAGCCTATGGCAGAAAGGAACGGGAAGATATTCCGTCTGATTCCCTGAGCGAACTTTTTGATGGTTTAGAACCTCTTAGTCCTCTTTGTGATGAGATCCGCCGCTGCATCATTTCTGTGGATGAAATCAGTGATGATGCCAGCAGTAATTTAAAATCCATCCGCCGTTCTATCCGCTCAACCGGCGACCGCATCCATGCGCAGTTAAACCAGATGTTAAATAACCAGAATGTCAGAAACTGCCTGCAGGATTTTGTCATTACCATGCGTAACGGCCGCTACTGTCTTCCGGTAAAAGCCGAAGCCAAATCCCAGATTACCGGTATGGTGCATGACCAGTCCTCCAGCGGTTCTACTCTTTTCATTGAGCCAATGGCTGTGGTAAATCTGAACAACGAATTAAAAGAATTATCCATCAAAGAGCAGGACGAAATTGCCGTTATTCTTGCCACTTTATCGGCAAAAGCAGGGGAATATATTCCTGCCATTGAAACCGATTATCAGATTTTAACAGAGCTTGATTTTATATTTGCAAAAGCAGCTTATGCCTTGGAATACAATGGAATTACACCGCATTTTAATACGGAACGGAAAATTCGTATTTTAAAGGGCAGACACCCTCTGCTGGACGCAAAAAAAGTAGTTCCTATCGACATTTCCTTAGGCAGCGATTTTGACCAGCTTGTCATTACCGGACCGAATACCGGTGGTAAAACCGTTTCCTTAAAAACTGTGGGACTTCTCACTCTGATGGGACAGGCGGGACTTCCGATTCCTTCCGGAGACCGCAGTGAGCTTGCTGTTTTTGACGATATTTTTGCAGATATTGGAGATGAACAGAGCATTGAGCAGAACTTAAGCACATTTTCTTCCCATATGACCAACATTATCCACATTTTAAAAGAAGCCAATGAACATTCCCTGGTTCTCTTTGATGAGTTATGTGCCGGAACTGACCCTACGGAGGGCGCTGCCCTGGCGGTTTCTATCTTATCTTATTTTCACAGTCGAGGCATCCGCACCATGGCGACCACCCACTACAGTGAGATTAAGATTTATGCCTTAACTACCAGTGGAATTGAAAATGCCTGCTGCGAATTTGATGTAGAGACCTTAAGTCCGACTTACCGTCTTCTCATCGGTATTCCGGGAAAAAGTAATGCCTTTGCAATTTCCAAAAAACTCGGTCTTTCCGATACTTTAATTGAGGATGCCAGAACCCGTATCAGCAGTAATGAACAGAATTTTGAAGATTTACTTTCTGACCTGGAAGCAAGCCGCATCACCATAGAGAAAGAACAGGCCGAAATCAACCGTTACAAATCAGAAATTGCTGCATTAAAACAGCAGTTAAAGAACAAGCAGGAAAAATTAGATGAAAGCCGGGATGCCATTCTTCGTAAAGCAAAAGAAGAAGCAAACCAGATTCTGCAGGAAGCCAAAGATACTGCAGATGAGGCAATCCGTAATTTCAATAAATATGGCACTACCAGACCTTCCATTCAGGAAATGGAAAAACAGCGTACCAATATCCGGGAGAAAATGGCTGCCAATGAGAAAAAGAGCTCAAAGGGAAAAGATACTGCCATCTACAATCCAAAGGTTCCAAAGAAGCTTCATATCGGTGACAGCGTAAAAGTATTAAGTATGAATTTAACCGGAACGGTACACTCCCTTCCGAATGCAAAGGGTGACCTCTTTGTGCAGATGGGAATTCTCCGCTCCCAGGTAAACATCAAGGATTTAGTACTAATTGAAGATGCTGCTCCGGGCAGCAAGAAATATGCCAAGACCGGTGCCGGAAAGCTTAAGATGAGTAAATCCGCTTCTGTTTCCACAGAAATCAATCTGATTGGAAAAACAGTGGATGAAGCTATTGCTCTTTTGGATAAATACTTGGATGATGCTTATCTTGCACATCTTCCTTCCGTGCGCATCGTACACGGAAAAGGAACCGGTGCCCTGCGCAGTGCCGTACAGAGTCATTTGAAACGACAGTCTTATATCAAGTCCTTCCACTTAGGAGAATTTGGTGAAGGAGATGCCGGTGTTACCATTGCAGAATTTAAATAAATCAAGTATATGAACTACGTAAAACAGAAAGGAAGTTTCCTATGGCTGCAAAACAGAAAATTTTAATTGTAGATGATGATGTTAATATCGCAGAACTGATTTCCCTGTATCTCACGAAGGAATGCTTTGATACAAAGATGGTTCATGATGGGGAATCTGCTTTGAAAGAATTTGAAATCTATGCACCAAATCTGATTCTTCTTGATTTGATGCTTCCGGGCATTGATGGTTATCAGGTATGCCGTGAAATCCGGGCAAAAGCAAATGTTCCGATTATCATGTTATCTGCCAAAGGTGAAATCTTTGACAAGGTTCTCGGACTGGAGCTGGGGGCAGATGACTATATCATGAAGCCTTTTGATTCCAAAGAACTGGTTGCCAGAGTCAAGGCGGTGCTCCGCCGCTACCAGCCGGTGAAGCAGGAGCCTGTACAGCCGGATTTAAAATGTGTTACTTATCCGGATCTGGTGGTCAATCTTTCCAACTATTCCGTAGAATATTACGGCAAAACAATTGATATGCCGCCAAAGGAGTTAGAGCTTCTTTATTTTCTTGCATCCTCACCGAATCAGGTATTTACCAGAGAACAGCTTTTAGACCATATCTGGGGCTATGAATACGCAGGCGATACCAGAACTGTTGACGTTCATGTAAAAAGACTTCGTGAGAAAATTAACGATCATACCGCCTGGAGCATTTCTACGGTCTGGGGCATCGGATACAAATTCGAGGTTAAAGAATGAAGAAACGACTTTATCTGAAGCTGCTGATTGGATATGTGATTTTTGGCATTCTCGGCTTTATTCTCGTATCCACCTTCAGCTCCCACTATACTTATGAATATATTGAAGATACCGAAGTTGACCGGCTTTACAAGGAAGCCAATATGATTGCATCTACCTATGCTTCAAACTATTTCAATGAAGATATTACGGTAGATGACTTGCATGACAGTCTTACCACCCTTAGCACTTATCTTTCTTCAGAAATATGGGTCATGAATACAGATGGTGATATTCTGATTAACTCCAATGCATCTGTGGACATGGACCACCTGACACACATTGACGGATTTAATGTGGCAGATTTTGGCAGCAAATATTACACCACTGGTTCTTTTTATAATTATTATGACGATACGCATCTTACAGTATTTTCGCCGATTACGATTAATTACAAGGTGCGGGGATATGTGCTGATTCACCAGCCGCTTTCCGTAATCACGCACCATCATGCACATTTACTGAATATTATGTACCTGACTCTGCTTCTGATTTTTATCTGTGCAACCCTATTACTGATTATCATTGGCTTCGAGGTCTACATCCCAATCCGCAAAATGATTAAGGGGGCTGATGCTTTTGCCGAGGGCAATTTCAGCTATAAAATTCCGGTACATAAAAATGATGAAATCGGCTATCTTGCCGCTTCTCTAAATTATATGGCAAATGAGCTGAATACCCTGGAGGATGACCAGCGTAAATTTATTTCCAATGTCTCCCATGATTTTCGTTCTCCGCTTACTTCCATCAAAGGTTATGTGGAAGCCATGTTAGACGGAACGATTCCACCTGAGATGCAGGAAAAATATTTAAATATCATTGTTTTCGAGACAGACCGTTTGTCCAAGCTCACCCAGAGCCTCTTAGAGTTAAATAAATACGGCAGCCACGGCACAATGTTAGACGTCAGCGAATTTGACATTAACCAGTTAATTAAAATGACCTGTCTTACCTTTGAGGGAACCTGCAAAGCCAAACGGATTTCCTTCCACCTGATTCTTGCCGGTAAGACACTTTATGTAAAAGCGGATATGAGCAAGATTCAGCAGGTGGTTTATAATCTGATTGACAATGCCATCAAGTTCAGCCACCATGATTCTGAAATCACCATTGAGACCACCAAGAAAAGCGAAAAAGTATTTGTTTCTGTCAAGGATACCGGCATCGGAATTCCAAAAGACAGCCAGAACAAAATTTTTGAGCGTTTCTACAAACCGACCTGTCCCGTGGAAAGGACAAGAAGGGTTCCGGTCTTGGACTCTCTATCGTAAAAGAAATTATTCAGGCACATGATGAAAATATCAACGTCATCAGTACCGAAGGAGTCGGCACAGAATTTATCTTCACCCTGCCGGCAGCCCAGCGGGAAGAGTTGTAACGCCAGTTTATAACCTACAGAACCCGCCACCGGCAGCTTCTTACAAATTATAAGCGCTTAGCAACTACGAGAAACACCCTTTGTGAGTTTCCCGCTACTCAAGTAAATTGAAAACAGCAGCTTATGAACTTTATTCTGTTCATTGGCTGCTGTTTTTCTCTGCATACTTCTATGATTTACTTTCCAGTTGGTGCTTCATCTTTCCCTCGGAGATTTATTTTCCGCTCGGAAGATATGGGCGCAGACATCCTGCCATCTGTGAGATTGGCATGGACTGTAAGAATACACGACCCGGTCCGGTTACTACGGTATTGAATACTCCCTCTCCACCAAACACGATATTCTTAAGGCCAGGTACGGTCTGTATGTCGATAGAACAGGAAGAATCCATTGCTGCAAGATATCCTGTGTCTACGATAATTGACTGGCCAGGCTGAAGCATATACTCTTTGATATAGCCGTCAAATTCAACAAATGCCATTCCCTGTCCAGAAAGTCTCTGCATAATAAATCCTTCTCCGCCAAAGAAACCGGCTCCTACTCTCTTCTGGAAAAATACGGACAATTCAACTCCTGAAGTAGATGCTAAAAATGCTGACTTCTGACATACAATATCTGAACCTGGCTGAATCTCAAATGCCCGGATACATCCCGGAAAACTGGATGCAAATGCAATGGTTCCCTGACCATTCATTGCAGTGTATGTATTTACAAACATACTCTCTCCACTAACCATTCTTCCAAATATTTTTCCAATTCCGCCGCCAACCGTATTCATCTGCATATTCGGAGACATCCAGGACATTGCTCCCTTTTCGGTAATCATCATTTCGCCTGACTCTAATTCACAGACTACAACCGGCATTGGTTCGCCTTCAATATTAAATCTCATTTCTAAACCCTCCTGCTGATTTGCATAACATTTTCATGAACCTTTTTCATTATAACAATATAGGAGTGGTCTGCCAATATATTCTTTCAATCTTTTATCCGTTTTCTGCATCCAAAATAAATAGCTCCTATGCCACTGCACAATGCCAGTAAAAACCAGATGCCAACCGGAGTCATGTCTCCTGTTTTCACGGTTGCGGTCTGTGATGTGTTTCCTGCGGTGGTATTTCCTGTTGTATTACTTCCTGCAGTACCGCTTCCTGCTGTGCCGTTGCCATTTCCTGTTGTTCCGCTTCCCGGCGTTGTTGTACCTGATGAAGTTCCGGCTTCAAATACCAGTGCATATGCCGAAAATTTATCAGTTGCAAAGGTTATGGTTCCACTTGCTGCATCATACGTTGCAGGAAGTTTTTCATAGGCACCATCATGCTCTCGAATCACATAATAAGTTCCCTGCTGGTTCTTCATCTCATCTTTTACCTGAAGGGTTACATTTAATTTCGCATTTAAATCGGTCAACTGGGTTTCCCATGCATCGTTGGAATTTCCTTTGTTTACGACCTGGAATAAATCCATGGAAAGATAGCTTTGAATCTCTCCATTTCCTGCCTGTGCCTGCATGCCACTCTGTATCTGATTCAGTTCTGTTCCACTGATATCTGCAATATTTAACTGAAGATTTCCGGAACCAATAATGTTTTCTGCATTTCCAAGAGTTGCACCGTCTACTTTTGTACTTGCCGTATTTACTTTATCCTCTGACTTTGTAAATAATGCACTCAGATGTAAATCTGTTGCAGGCATATCCAATACAAAGGTACTTACCTGTGAATCTACTGCTGTCAGCTTTCCACCATTTAAAGATGCGCTTAATAACTGATAACCATAATCCGGTGTAAACTTAATGGTTACTTTGGTGCCTGCTTTAAATTCGGCATAGCCAAAGTCTCCATCCAGTCTTGTGGATGCATCTGCTATATTTCCACCTGCCAGTTCTGCTGCATTTACCACAGTTCCATCCTCTAACTGTGCACTGATTATTTCCACGCTTCCATGTTCAATAACGCAGTCATTTCCAAATCCATGCTGCTCTGCTACTGTAAGGGATGGTGCCCATACGATATTATAATTACGGCTGCTGTTCGTAGTCAGTGCCACTTCAATCTGATAAGAATCTGCCGGAGCCACTTCAAATTCCAGATTGTCTGTCGTTCCACCTAATGGAATTGCTGTTCCATTTACCATAATGGATGCAAATGCATAACCAAAATCTGCTGCAATTGCCACTCTGTGTTGCTGCGTCTTATCTCCGGCAAAGCTGCCTGATATATTCGTTCCCATTCCGGAACCAATCCTCATGCCATCTATCTGTAAGTCTCCAATTGCTCCTCCCACTGCAGTTGCTGTAACTGCAATTGTTTCTCCGGATGCCGGACCCGTTGTGGAGCCACTGCCTCCGGATGCTGCAGTACGAAATTCCAGAATCAGTTCCACCTGCTCTGAGGTGCTTACAGAAAATGCCTGTCCGCTCTCTGATGTAAGTATATTCTTGTCAAGGCTTGCATCCTGTGCACCATTTTTATTCACCTGACAGTGATTGATTATTGTATCCGTTCCACATACTACTTTAAAATGTACCGTATGGTCAAGACTGTCATCCGGTCTGTTTATTTCTATTGGTGTATCATTATATGCAGTCTGGTTTACTTCTGTCCATTCAGCCGCCGTATCCCATTTATAATACACGGTTCCGGTCGCTGTGCTATCCTGTCTTGCAATTCTGACCACTGCTTTCTGTCCATCAGCTTTTACAATCATGCCGGCACTTCCCATAAATAATGAAAATACCATAAAAAAGCTTAACAACCAGGAAATTTTCTTTCGCATCTTCATATTTTTTCTCCTTTACTTTCTTCTATAAACTGCCACTTCCACCGCACACGTTGCAGGCTCCGCAGCCTCCCAGTACCACTAGCATGAGCAGACAAAGCAATCCTCTAATGGATTTTTTTCTCACGTTTTTCCTCCTTCCTTTTCTGTCCTTTTACTATATGAATATACGCTTTTCCCACCTGTTTTGATAAGTTTACATTTGTCTCATTTTAGGGATTTTCCAGAATTTATGGCTGTTTCCAGCTATAATAGAACTGAAGAAGCCCAATTCTCGACTTCGTCTCTGTCTTTTCATTTAAAGATGCCATATAACGATACAATGCTGCTCTTGAAATATATAGCTGCTCTGCTATTACCTGCACACTTTCATCAGAAGAAAGCAATAACCTTAACACATCCTGCTCCCTGTTTGTAAGTGCATAATTCTTTACAAACGCCTGAAATTTATCCTCCAAAAATTTTTCACGTTCTTTTTCCAACATTTTCGCCATATTTTCTTCCTGTATATCCATACGAAACTGTACCATATACAAATATACCAGCATACTGATAACTGCAAATAAAATCAATGCTATGATGCTGATGCGCATACCATCCCCGGTCTCTATCAGCATCAGGGAAATAGTTCCTGTAATCCCGGCACAGATATTATTTGTTGCCCTTCCAAGTCCAGCCCATAACTCCGGTACTTTCATATAATAGGAAAGGTCCATAAAACTGGTGGTAAAATATACCACAAAGAAGCCTGCGGACAAATAGAAAACAATAAGACCTGCCATAAATGGTCCGCCCCAGACTATTATCACTACACACATTGTTGAAAGCAGTGTCACACAGTACATCATAATCTGCATAAATCTATGCTCTTTTATATCAAAAAGCACTCCTGCCAACAGTCCGCTTACCGCAAGCAATAATCTCGGCCACTGACCAATATCTACACTTCCACCTGCATGTACTAAAGTTACTGCATTGTCCAGACTGGAAAAAATGCATGTCATCAGAACCACTATTGAAATCAAAAGCATTGCCGCAAGCATCGGATGTCTGAGGCTTCGCCTGTTATTCTTCCGGATATCAGTATCTGAATCTGTCCCTGAAGCCCCTGCTCCTACTACCCCCCGGCTACATTCCAGACTCAGTCTGCGAACCAGCAATACCATTGCTGCCAGAAAAACGGAAAGTGCAACTGACTCTACAGTGCTGTTATGTATCAGATTATTGCTGATAAACTGAAGTAATAATCCAAAGGCATATCCAAATCCAACGGTTTGTGCAAGTCCCTTTTCTGTCGAAAGGCTTACCACAGCATAATAATGTACAGCACTTCCAATCATGCCATATAAAATATAAAGCAGGAATCCGGATAAAAGCATACTTCGATAGGACAAATGCTCCTGAATTACGAAAATGCAGATGATTCCTGCTATCGGCAATAAATATAAACCCATCTCCCGCATCTTCTGGTTAAAATAACGGTTAATGCATGGGAATAACAGGAATCCTATTACGCTGATTCCCAGCACATAATTCTGTGCCCTTACTACTCCTGCGGAATCTGTTGCATAGCGTATCATATTGTCAAACAGATACTCCGAGCCTAAAAATATATAATTGAAAATAGCCAGCACTGCTATGATTCGAATTCTTTCTGGTTTCATAAATTGTCTCATCGTCTATTCCCTGCTCCATTCTTTTGTCTTAATTTCATTATATACAATTGTCTCTTTCCATCAAGTTGACAAATGTCTCATTTCCTGTAAACAAGCAAAAAAAGAGCCAGGACACGAATGTCCTGACTCTTAATTAATTCATATAAAACGATGTTAATTATACTAACTCAATAAGAACTTCTAAAGCTCCGTCACCTTTACGCTGACCAATCTTTACAATTCTTGTGTAACCACCGTTACGGTCTGCATACTTAGGTGCGATTTCGTCGAATAATTTTGCAACTAAATCAACTTTCTTTGTATTTTTCTTCTTTCCTGCTGCTTCTGTAGGAACTTCAGTTACAGGATAAAGAACTTTTAACATCTCTCTTCTTGCATGAAGACGGGAAGGATTATCCTTCTTGATTGTTTTTTCCGCTTCGTCATATACAGTAACTTTCTTACCATCTACAACTTCTTTTACTCTCTTGCCGTCTTTGTCTTTTCTTGCAACTTTAGCTTTTACAGTAACTTCTTCGAAGTTATCTTTCTCGCGAACTGCCATTGCAATAAGGCTTTCTGCAATTTTACGGATTTCTTTTGCTTTTGCTTCTGTGGTAACAATTTTACCATTGTTTAATAATGCTGTTACCTGATTTCTCAGTAATGCTTTTCTCTGGGAAGATGTTCTTCCTAATTTTCTATACTTTGCCATTTTTATTCCTCCATTTGTGGTACATCCGGCCATGCTCATCGGACTTACTTACCGAATGCTTGTTTTGTGCCACTCATGAACCAACATCACCACGCTCGTCGGACTTACTGGTGCTGCTGCACTGAGTTATCTTAAACCTCGTCGCCCTGATTGAGCTGAAGGCCTAATTCTTTTAATTTTGCTAATACTTCTTCCAAAGACTTACGTCCAAGGTTACGAACTTTCATCATATCTTCCGGTGTACGGTTTGTAAGTTCTTCAACAGTATTGATACCTGCTCTCTTCAAGCAGTTGTAAGAACGTACGGATAACTCCAGTTCGTCAATGTTCATCTCAAGAACTTTTTCCTTCGCATTGTCTTCTTTCTCAATCATGACTTCTGCTGTCTTAGCATTCTCGGAAAGGTCAATGAAAAGACTTAAGTGCTCGCTTAATACCTTTGCAGCTAAGCTGACTGCTTCATCTGGAGCAAGTGTTCCATTGGTATATACGTCAAGTGTCAGTTTATCGTAATCGGTAATCTGACCCACACGGGTATTCTGAATGGATAAGTTCACACGCTCTACCGGTGTATAGATAGAATCTACTGCGATTACACCAATTGGTAAATCTGCATCTTTGTTCTTATCTGCGCTGACATAACCTCTACCTTTGGTAATGGTTAATTCCATGTATAATTTGGAATCAGCACCGCCGTTTAAGTGTGCAATTACTAAATCCGGATTCATGATCTGAATATCCTGATCTACCTGAATATCTGCTGCTGTAACAACGCCTTCACCACTGAACTCAATGTAAGCTACCTTAGGCTCATCATCAGCGCTGTTATTACGGATTGCAAGCTCTTTGATGTTCATAATGATTTCAGTAACATCTTCCTTTACGCCAGGAATAGAACTGAACTCATGAAGTACACCATCGATTTTAACCTGACTTACTGCTGCACCTGGCAGGGATGACAACATGATTCTTCTTAAAGAATTACCAAGTGTTGTACCATATCCTCTTTCCAAAGGTTCGCATACGAATCTTCCATATCTTTTGTCTTCAGAAATTTCAGCAATTTCAATTGTTGGTTTTTGAAAATCGAACACTACAAAGCCCCTCCTTCTTTCGGGTAATTTGTTTCTTCTTTCAGCCCGCTAGTTTATGATTATTTAGAATACAACTCGACGATAAGCATCTCGTCTACTGGTACATCAATCATTTCTCTGGAAGGTAACTCTTTTACGGTTCCCTGCATTTTCTCTGCATCAACATCAAGCCATTCCGGAACTAATCTGCCGCCAGCTACTTCTACGACATCTTTCATTCTCTGGGAATTTTTACGGCTCTCTTTGATTTCGATTACATCGCCAGCTTTTACCAGGTAAGAAGGAATGTTAACTAACTTTCCGTTAACTGTAACGAATTTGTGGTCAACAATCTGTCTTGCTTCTCTTCTGGTTCTTGCAAATCCAAGACGGAAGATAACATTATCAAGACGGCTCTCTAAGATAGTCATCAGGTTTGTACCTGTCATACCTTTCATCTGGTCTGCTTTATCATAATAGTTACGGAATGGTTTCTCTAATACTCCGTAAATGAATTTTGCTTTCTGTTTTTCGCGAAGCTGAAGGCCATACTCAGATACCTTCTTGTTCGCTCTCTTTAATTCTCTGTTAGATTTTTTATCATATCCCAAATAACTTGGCTCTAAACCAAGAGATCTGCATCTTTTCAGAACAGGAACTTTATTTACTGCCATTTTAGATATCCCTCCTAATTATACTCTACGACGTTTTGGTGGACGACATCCATTATGAGGAACTGGAGTTACGTCACGAATAGAAAGAACTTCAAGTCCGGCTGCCTGAAGGGCACGGATTGCTGCTTCTCTTCCTGATCCTGGTCCTTTAACCATAACATCAACTGTTTTTAATCCATGTATAAGAGCTGCTTTTGTAGCAGTTTCTGCTGCCATCTGTGCAGCGTATGGAGTAGATTTCTTTGAACCTCTAAATCCAAGACCACCGGCACTTGCCCATGATAATGCATTACCTTCAGCATCTGTTAATGTAACGATGGTGTTATTGAAGGATGCCTGAATATGTGCCTGTCCATGTTCAACGTTTTTTCTTACACGCTTTTTTGTCACTTTTTTTGTAACTTTAGCCATATCTAAACTAACCTACTTTCTTAAATTTAAAATTATATAGTTGCCAAGAATTATTTCTTCTTGTTTGCAACAGTTCTCTTAGGACCTTTTCTTGTTCTTGCATTGGTCTTTGTTTTCTGACCACGAACCGGAAGTCCTTTTCTATGACGGATTCCACGATAGCATCCGATTTCCTGTAATCTCTTGATATCAAGAGCTGTCTGACGTCTTAAGTCACCTTCTACAACCTGAGTCTCATCGATTACTGCACTAATTCTTTTTACCTCGTCGTCAGTTAAGTCTCTGCAACGGGTATCAGGATTAACGTTTGCCTCAGCAAGGATACGGTCAGCACTAACTCTGCCGATTCCATAGATATAAGTCAAACCAATCTCAACACGTTTTTCTCTTGGTAAATCTACACCTGCAATACGAGCCATGTGTGTTTACACCTCCATATAGATTTCTTTGTTAATAGTAAGGAATTCCAAAGACCCATGCAGCTGCGGTTTCCCGCCCTGAAATGTGTGCATACACCTTTTTCTTCCTATAGTAATGATTGCTTAGCAATCCCAGCCACAATCTGCTGCATCCTCTCGGTATGTAAGGACTGCGCAACAGACCACGCGCGTTCGCGTTATATTATGAACAGCACATTCTCATGCGCTGCAGCCGCACATAATTTTTCAAACAAAGTGGAAATTAACCCTGTCTCTGTTTGTGCTTAGGGTTTTCACAGATGATTCTGATGCTTCCCTTTCTTTTGATAACTTTGCACTTCTCGCAAATAGGTTTAACTGATGATCTTACCTTCACAGCATAATCCTCCTTTCTACTTGCCTGCGCCCCGGAAAACATGTTTCCATGGGTATTTCTCTTTTCTTTCTGCTAAACAGCATAATATGCCCTTGTTTTCACAAAAGCGTCCATTTAGCATTTTAGCATAGAGAATCCGAAAAATCAACTACTTTTCTCGAATTTTCTCCTTATTTATCTCTCCAGATAATTCTGCCCTTTGTCAGATCATATGGAGACATCTCAATCGTAACCTTATCACCTGGTAAGATACGAATGAAATTCATTCTTAATTTGCCGCTGATATGCGCCAGTACCTGATGGCCATTCTCAAGCTGCACCTGAAACATTGCGTTTGGAAGCTTTTCCAAAATTGTTCCTTCTACTTCAATTACATCTGCCTTTGACATTTTCTTTCCTCCTGCTAAATCAATCTTTTCTGGTTAATATATATTGCTCATAAGCCTTAATCAGCTTTGCTGCTTTTGCATTTTCTGTAAGCCCCGGTTTATTTACTGCTTCTAAGACTTCCTGCGGAAGCTTTTTTACAAGCTGTACATGTTTGTAGCTTTTCTTTCTCGGCCGGTCACAGGTTCTTGTGGTTCCATTTACAAGATAGACGAATTTTTCATCCTGTGACTGCACTACATAGTACTGATTCCGGTCGTGACCTGCCTTTACTCTTGCCAGATACATTCTCTTTCCTCCTCTGTCAATGTAAGGATTTCCGGTCTTCCTTCTGTAATCAGAATGGTGTTTTCATAATGTGCAGATAAGGAACCATCGTAGGTTACTACTGTCCATTCATCATCCATCCATTCCACATCCGGGCTTCCGGCATTTATCATCGGCTCAACTGCCAATGTCATTCCTGCCTTCAGCTTCAGTCCTCTTCTCCACTGACGGAAATTCGGAATCTCCGGTTCCTCATGAAGATGGGTTCCAATGCCATGCCCTACCAGATCATATACAACTCCGTAGCCGTAGCTTTCTGCATAATCTCCGATCGCTCCTGAGATTTCATAAAGCCTTCTTCCGGCTCTTGCATACTGCATTCCCTGGAAAAAGCTTTCCCGGGTTCTTTCTATTAAAAGAGCAGCCTCTTTACTGATTTCACCAACTCCATGGGTTCTTGCCGCATCGGAATGATATCCCTTATAGATAAGACCGGTATCAAGGCTTACGATATCGCCTTCCTTAATAATATGGTCTTTTCTTGGAATTCCATGAACAACTTCGTCGTTGACCGATACACAGACGGATGCCGGATAGCCCTGATAATTCAGGAAATTCGGTTCGCAGCCAAGGCTGCGGATGGTCTCTTCTCCGATTTTATCAATCTCCCATGTGCTGATTCCAGGTTTGATTGCACGTTCCAGTTCCTGATGTACTTTAGCAAGATACTTTCCTGCCTGACGCATCAGCTCTATTTCTTCTGCTGATTTAATCGTAACCGACATTATTTACGCTCCTAAGATTGTAACGATGGCTTTGAATACTTCATCCATCGGCTGTGTTCCGTCTACAGATTTTAAAATGCCCTGATTCTTATAATAATCAATCAATGGCTGTGTCTGCTCATGATATACTTTTAATCTCTTCTGAACTGTCTCTGGCTTATCATCTTCACGCAATACGATTTCGCTGCCACAACGGTCACAGATTCCTTCTACCTTTGGTGGAATGGAAATAAGATGATAGGTTGCTCCACAATTTAAGCAGGCTCTTCTGCCGCTCATACGATTTACGATATTTTCGTCTGGAACATCTACATCAATTGCATAGTCCATCTTCTCGTTTATTTTACCAAGTGCTGCATCCAATGCTTCTGCCTGAGGAATGGTTCTTGGAAAACCGTCCAGTACGAAGCCGTTCTTGCAGTCATCCTGCTGTATTCTGTCCATTACCAGATCACAGGTTAATTCATCCGGAACTAAAGCTCCCTGGTCCATATACTGTTTTGCTTTCTTGCCTAATTCTGTTCCGTTTTTGATATTTGCACGGAAAATATCTCCTGTTGAGATGTGTGGAATAGAATATTTATCTGCAATCTGTTTTGCCTGTGTACCTTTACCAGCACCCGGCGCTCCTAACATAATAATTTTCATATAAAGAAAACCTCCTGTTTACCTTCTTCTTTGCAAGCTAATCTGCTTTTTCTTCTATAAACAACTTTTAGTGCACCACAGGAGACGCTGCATTTGCAGCACCCCCTTCTGGTACACATTAGTCATTCAAAAATCCTTTATAGTAACGAACTAACATCTGGGATTCGATCTGTTTAATTGTCTCGATAACAACACCTACGATAATGATGATAGATGTTCCACCGAAAGATACGTTTGCCTTAAATACTCCATTGAAGAAGATTGGAATAACTGCAACAATGGATAAGCCTGCCGCACCGATAAAGACAATGTAATTTAAAATCCGATTCAGATAATCGCTGGTTGGTTTTCCAGGTCTGATACCCGGGATAAATCCACCCTGTCTCTTCATGTTGTTCGCAATCTCCAGCGGATTGAATGTAATGGATGTATAGAAGTATGCAAATGCAATAATCAATACAAGATATACAGCCAAACCAATGCTGTAGATTGGCTCCTGTGGGTTACACCAGTTAGACTGGGATAATCCCTTTAAAATCTTACTGCCAATTCCTGTTCCATTGCCCTTTCCTAAGAGAGACGCAATAACAACCGGGAACTGCATTAAAGACTGTGCGAAGATAACCGGGATAACTCCACCGGTATTTACTTTCAGAGGAATATGCGTAGACTGACCGCCTACCTGTTTTCTTCCCTGAATTTTCTTCGAATATTGTACCGGAATCTTTCTCTGAGCTGCCTGAAGGACAACGACAAAGACAACGGTTACTAAAATGATTGCTGCGATAATTACTACTGCAAGAACTGCTTTTGCAGGAATCTTTCCTTTTACAAACTGCTCATACAGTGTTCCAAAATCGTTAGGAATTCGTGAAATAATGTTGATTACAAGTACGATAGAAATACCGTTTCCAACACCCTTTTCCGTAATTCTCTCACCAATCCACATAAGTACTGCAGAACCTGCTGTCAAGGTTACAATTACCTGAAGAACCGTAAGCCATCCTTTATCGGTCAGATAACCGCTTCTGGAGAATCCGATTGCCATTGCAATTGCTTCGATTAAAGCCAGAGCAACAGTCACATAACGTGTAATCTCTGCAATTTTCTTTCTTCCTTCTTCACCATCACGCTGCATCTCTTCCAGTTTTGGAATTGCAATCGTCAACAGCTGCATGATGATGGAAGATGTGATATATGGTGTGATATTCAATGCAAAGACGGACATCTGTAAGAATGAACCGCCTGTTACTGCATCGAAAAAGTTAAACGCATCACTACTCTGATTAGCAAACCAGTCTGCAAACACATTCCGGTCAACACCCGGAATCGGTAACTGTGAACCGATTCGGATGATAATCAGCATAAAAAAGGTAAATAAAATTCTATTTCTAATATCTTTTACTTTAAATGCGTTACGAACTGTATCAAACATTAGATCACCTCAGCTTTTCCACCAAGAGCCTCGATTTTTCTTTTGCGCTTGCGCTGAATGCATTAGCCTGAACTGTGAGCTTCTTAGTAAGTTCGCCGTTTCCAAGGATCTTAACTCCATCTCTTGGATTCTTTACGATACCTTTTTCCAGTAAAGTTTCAACAGATACTACTGCATCGTTGTCGAATACTTCAAGAGCAGATACATTGATTCCAACGATAGTCTTGGAATTAATACATTTGAAACCTCTCTTCGGTAATCTTCTGTATAAAGGCATCTGGCCACCTTCAAAGCCTGGTCTTGGAGCTCCGGAACGAGCTTTCTGTCCCTTGGTGTCCTTTACCAGCGGTCTTACCGTTTCCTGAACCGTGACCACGGCCTCTTCTGAAATTATCACTATGCTTAGAACCTAATGCCGGCTGTAAATTGGATAAATCCATTTCTGGCACCTCCTTATCTCTATAATTAGATTTCTTCTACTTTCACTAAATGTCTTACCTGCTGAATCATTCCTCTAACAGCTTTGTTATCCGGACGTTCAACTGATGCGCCAATTTTCTTAAGACCTAATGCTTCTACTGTCTTTTTATTCTTTGGCACTGCACCGATAGTAGATTTTACGAGTGTAATTTTTAAATTTGCCATTTCTTATTCCTCCTTAACCTACTACTTCTTCTACAGATAATCCACGAAGTTTTGCAACTTCTTCCGGGGATTTCAGTTTGCTTAAAGCATCGATAGTAGCAAGTACTACGTTCTGCTTATTGTTGGAACCAAGAGATTTTGTACGAATATTCTCGATTCCTGCCAGCTCACATACGTTACGAGCCGGACCGCCTGCGATAACACCGGTACCTTCTGGAGCTCTCTTTAATAAAACAGATGCACCAGTATGTTTTCCGCTGATATCATGAGTAATACTATTGTTCTCATCTAATTTTACAGTGATAAGTTTTTTCATAGCATCTTCTTTTCCTTTGCGGATTGCTTCAGGAATTTCAGTTGCTTTTCCAAGTCCTGCGCCCACATGACCATTGCCGTCACCAACAACAACAAGAGCTGTGAAACGCATGTTACGTCCACCTTTTACAACTTTCGTAACGCGCTTGATTGATACCACTTTTTCTGTTAATTCTAATTGACTAGCATCAATAATTGTACGTTTCATGTACTGTTTTCCTCCTTATTAGAATTCTAATCCAGCTTCTCTTGCTGCGTCAGCTAATGCTTTTACTTTTCCGGAATATATGAAACCGCCTCTGTCAAAGACAACTGTTGTAATACCTTTTTCTAATGCTTTCTTTGCAATTGCAGTACCAACCTGTGCTGCTGCATCAACGTTATTAGTCTTCTCGCAAGCTGCTTTTACATCTTTATCCATTGTAGATGCTGCTACGAGGGTATTGCCAACTGTATCGTCAATAATCTGAGCGTACATATGATTATTACTTCTAAACACAGCTAAACGTGGTCTCTCTGCTGTTCCAACCAGGCGATTACGCAGTCTTCTATGTTTATTTTCACGAGCTGCTGTTCTTGATTCTTTATTAACCATCTCTCGTCACTCCTTTAATTATTTCTTACCAGTTTTACCAACTTTACGTCTAATAACTTCATCAGCATATTTGATACCTTTTCCTTTGTAAGGTTCAGGTCTTCTCTTATCTCTGATTTCAGCTGCGTACTGGCCAACTTTTTCTTTATCGATACCTTTGATGATAATCTTGTTACCATCTACTGTAGACTCTAATCCTTCTGGATCTTCCATCTCTACCGGATGAGAATATCCAAGGTTTAATGTAAGTTTCTTTCCTGCTTTAGATGCTCTGTAACCTACACCATTTACTTCAAGTTCTTTGGTAAATCCATCTGTTACACCAACAACCATGTTGTGAATCAGTGTTCTTGTTAATCCGTGTAAGGATTTCATTTTCTTCAAATCATTTGGTCTTGTAACGGTTACTTCAGAACCTTCTACTTTGATTTCCATCTCGGATGGTAATACTCTGCTTAATGTTCCTTTTGGACCCTTTACAGTCACCTGATTATTTTCTGCTAATTCCACAGTAACACCTGCTGGAATTGCGATTGGCATTCTTCCAATTCGTGACATGCCCGTACCTCCTGTATAATTTGTGGTTTATTGTTACCTGCGCTATGCCTTAAGAATATACTCTTAAGGTAGTTCTGCTCGCTAACTTCGCGCTGCACCCCAAAGGGCTTGCGCTCAGTAATCTCACAGAACGGCTTTCACACTAGCCTCAATCTTCACCTGCGGCTCGATTTCATCAAGTGTTCAATGCCTACCAAACAAATGCTAATACTTCGCCACCAACCTGAAGCTTTCTAGCCTCTTTGTCAGTGATGATTCCCTGGTTTGTGGAAAGAATTGCGACTCCAAGTCCACCAAGTACCTTAGGAAGATTATCTTTACCAGCGTATACACGAAGTCCTGGTTTAGAAATTCTCTTCAGTCCGGTAATAATCTTTTCATTCTTATCTGCACCATATTTTAAGGTTACACGAATGGTCTTAAAGATTCCATCTTCAATGATGTCATATTTTGCAATGTATCCTTCTCTTACTAAAATGTCTGCGATTGCCACTTTGATTTTAGAAGCCGGGATATCAACTGTATCATGTTTTGCAGTGTTTGCATTACGGATTCTTGTAAGCATATCTGCAATTGGATCACTTGTCATTGTCATGATGTGTCTGCCTCCTATTATTCTTCTCTTTCTTTATTGTAGATGTTCTCTGTCAAGTTCGACCTACGCCACAAGGGCTTCGGTCTCACTCAATCTAAGAGAATGGCTTTACAGCCTACCAGCTTGCTTTCTTTACGCCCGGAATCTGACCTTTGTAAGCCAGTTCACGGAAGCAAACTCTACAGATTCCATATTTTCTTAAATATGCATGTGGACGACCACAGATTCTGCAACGATTGTATTCTCTAGAAGAGAATTTCTGTTTACGCTGCTGTTTTACTTTCATAGAAGTCTTTGCCATTTAAATTCCCTCCTGTCTTATTTAGCGAATGGCATATTGAATAATGTCAATAATTCGCGTGCTTCTTCGTCTGTCTTTGCAGTTGTTACGAAAATAATATCCATTCCTCTTACTTTATCAACCTTATCGAATTCAATTTCAGGGAAAATGATCTGCTCTTTGATACCAAGAGCGTAGTTACCTCTACCGTCGAAAGCGTTCGGATTAACTCCTCTAAAGTCACGTACTCGTGGTAAAGCTAAGTTTACCAGACGGTCTACGAACTCATACATCTTCTCGCCTCTTAAAGTAACTTTACATCCGATCGGCATTCCTTCTCTTAACTTGAAGTTAGCGATGGAATTCTTTGCCTTTGTAGTAACTGGTTTCTGACCGGAAATTGTTTCCATATCTTTCATAGCTGACTCTAAGATTTTAGCGTTTTCTTTTGCTTCACCAACACCCATGTTGATAACAATCTTAGAAAGCTTTGGTACTTCCATAATGTTTTTATAGCCGAACTTTTTGGTCATTGCATCAATGATCTCGTTCTGGTACTGATCTTTAAGTCTACTCAACTTGCTGCTCCTCCTCTCTTACGATTAATCGATTACATCACCTGTAGATTTTGCATAACGTACTTTCTTATCTCCATCCATTTTGAAACCTACACGGGTAGCTTTTCCTTTGTGAAGATACATTACGTTAGAAGCATCAATAGGTCCTTCCTGATGGATGATTCCACCCTGCTGGTTAGCCATGCTTGGTTTTGCATGTTTTGTTACCATATTGATACCTTCAACAAGTAAAGTATTGTTTTTCTTATTTACAGCAATTACTTTGCCTTCTTTGTCTTTGTCTTTTCCAGCGATTACCTTTACAGTATCACCTTTTTTAATTTTCAAGCTTGCCATTTTCGGGTACCTCCTACAATACTTCCGGAGCCAGAGAAACAATTTTCATAAACTGTTTTTCACGAAGCTCTCTTGCTACTGGTCCAAAAATACGAGTTCCTCTTGGGGTTTTATCATCTTTGATAATAACTGCAGCGTTTTCATCGAATTTGATATAAGAGCCATCTTTACGACGAGCACCTTTTACTGTACGAACAACGACTGCCTTTACAACGTCACCTTTTTTAACAACGCCGCCTGGTGTTGCATCTTTAACAGTAGCTGTAATTACATCACCAATATTTGCATATCTTCTGGTTGAACCGCCCATAACACGGATGCACAGCAATTCTTTTGCTCCAGTGTTATCAGCAACCTTAAGTCTGGTTTCCTGTTGTACCATGCCGGTAGCCTCCTTCTATTATTTTGCTCTTTCCATAATCTCTACAAGTCTCCATCTCTTATCTTTAGAGAGTGGTCTTGTTTCCATTACTCTGACGGTATCACCGATTTTACACTCGTTGTTCTCATCATGAGCTTTTAATTTGTATGTCTTCTTTACGATCTTGTTATATAATGCATGTCTTACGTTATCTTTAACAGCAACAACAATGGTCTTATCCATTTTATCACTTACAACAACGCCTACACGTGTTTTTCTAAGATTTCTTTCTTCCACGACGAATCTCCTTTCATTTATGATTGCCTGTTTGCCTGCTTAAGCAGGTATGATTCTTTTGAAATTATTCAGCAACTTTTTCTTTCTGAGTAATAACGGTCTGGATTCTGGCAATATTCTTTCTAACTTCTTTGATTCTGCTCGTGTTATCCAGCTGATTTGTTGCGTTCTGGAATCTCAAATTGAAAAGTTCTTTTTTAGCTTCAACCAACTGCATTTTTAAATCAGCAGCGGACTGTGTGTTTAATTCTTCTAAATATTTACTAGTTTTCATTTGATTCACCGCCTTCTAAGTCTGCACGAGAAACCACTTTGCATTTACAAGGTAATTTGTGTGTAGCAAGACGTAATGCCTCTTTTGCAACCTCATCAGATACATCAGAGATTTCAAATAATACACGTCCTGGTTTTACTACAGCTACCCAGTACTCTAAAGTTCCTTTTCCGGAACCCATACGGGTTTCTGCTGGTTTTGCAGTTACTGGTTTGTCTGGGAAAATTTTAATCCAGACACGGCCACCACGCTTGATATATCTTGTCATAGCAATACGGGCTGCCTCAATCTGATTGGAACGAATCCAGCATGGTTCAAGTGCTACGATACCGTAGGAACCATTTGTAATTTTATTTCCTCTCATCGCTTTTCCGGCCATAGAACCACGGAACTGTTTACGATGTTTTACTCTCTTAGGCATTAACATTACTGAACTCCTCCTTCCTTATTTCCTTTTGTAGGAAGTACTTCTCCTTTATAAATCCAAACTTTAACACCAACTTTACCGTATGTGGTGTCTGCTTCAGCAAATCCATAATCGATATCTGCTCTTAATGTCTGAAGTGGAATAGTTCCTTCTGAATAGAACTCGGTACGAGCCATATCAGCTCCGCCAAGACGTCCGGATACGGATGCCTTAATACCCTTTGCTCCAGCTTTCATACATCTTCCCATGCAGGATTTCATTGCTCTACGGAAAGAAACACGATTCTCTAACTGAAGTGCAATGTTCTCAGCTACTAACTGAGCATCTCTGTCTGGTCTCTTTACTTCTTTGATATCTACAACAAGTTTCTTGTCTGTAAATTTCTGTAATTCAGCTTTTACTTTCTCGATTTCAGCTCCGCCTTTACCGATTACAACGCCTGGCTTAGCTGTGTAAAGGATAACCTTTACTCTGTCGGATGCTCTTTCGATTTCAATCTTAGAAACACCTGCAGCATATAATTTCTTTTTCAGAAATCTTCTGATGTTATAGTCTTCTACTAAGAAATCAGCAAAATCAGATTCTGCGTACCATTTGGAATCCCAGTCTTTGATAACGCCGACTCTTAAGCCATGAGGATTAACCTTCTGTCCCATGTTTGCCCTCCTATCTTTCATTCAGCACAATTGTTAAGTGGCTTGTTCTCTTCTCGATTCTGTAAGCTCTACCCTGTGCTCTTGGTCTGATTCTCTTCATTGTTGGTCCTTTGTTTGCGTAGCACTCCTCAACATAAAGGTTTTCTGTGCTCATTCCGTTATTGTTCTCTGCATTTGCAATAGCAGATTTTAATAACTTCTCTATTACGCTTGATGCGTATCTTGGATTGTAAGTTACAATCGCAAGTGCCGTCTCAACATCTTTACCGCGGATAGCATCTAATACGAAACAAGCTTTCTGAACTGACATTCTTGCATAAGACAACTTTGCGGAAGGTCTAGTATCTTTTACTGCATTTCTTTCTCTCTTAATCTGACTTCTATGTCCTTTTGCCATGAGTGAAACCTCCTTTCAAAATTCTATTTATCTAACGCCTGATTTCTTCTCGTCTTTTCCATGGCCTCTGTAAGTTCTTGTTGCTACGAACTCACCGAGTTTGTGTCCAACCATATCCTCTGTGACATATACAGGAACATGTTTTCTTCCGTCATGAACAGCAATTGTATGTCCAACGAAGGATGGGAAAATTGTGGAACGACGTGACCATGTCTTGATAACTGATTTATCATTTGCTGCGTTCATAGCATCTACTTTTTTCAGTAAGCTTTCGTCTGCAAATGGTCCTTTTTTAAGTGATCTTGCCATTTTATTTCCTCCTATCTACTATTTAATAGCTCTGCCGTCTCTTCTTCTTACGATTAACTTGTTAGAAGATTTTTTCTTCTTACGTGTCTTAAGTCCAAGAGCAGGTTTGCCCCAAGGTGTACATGGACCTGGACGTCCAACTGGTGCCTTACCTTCTCCACCACCGTGTGGATGGTCATTCGGGTTCATAACAGAACCGCGGACTGTCGGGCGGATACCCATGTGACGTTTACGTCCTGCTTTACCGATATTTACAAGGTTGTGGTCACCGTTACCGATTACACCAATGGATGCACGGCAGTTCAGAGGAACCATTCTCATTTCGCCTGAAGGAAGACGAAGTGTTGCGTATTTGCCTTCTTTAGCCATTAACTGTGCGCTGTTACCTGCAGAACGTACTAACTGTCCGCCCTTGCCAGCGTATAACTCAATGTTGTGTACCTGGGTACCTACCGGGATGTTCTCCAGTGGTAAGCAGTTTCCAACTCTTACTTCTGCTTCTGCTCCGCTCATAACAGTCATTCCGTCTGTTAATCCTTCTGGAGCAAGAATATATGCTTTCTCGCCATCTGCATAACTGATTAAAGCGATGTTAGCTGTTCTGTTTGGATCGTACTCGATTCCGATTACAGTTGCCGGGATACCATCTTTTCTTCTCTTGAAGTCGATGATTCTGTATTTTCTTCTGTTTCCACCACCCTGGTGTCTTACTGTAATTTTACCCTGATTGTTACGACCGGAGTTCTTCTTTAAAGAAGTTGTAAGGGATTTCTCAGGAGTCTTCTTTGTGATTTCAGAGAAATCAGATCCAGTCATATTTCTTCTGGAAGGTGTATATGGGTTGTATGTCTTAATTCCCATTGTTTTTCTCCTTTCAATAAATAAGTTTATTATCGCACTTTTCTGTGTCTAGCTGAGTTTCCCGGATTTTACAGTCCGGAGAAAATCTCGATATCTGCACTATCTTCTGTTAACTGAACGATAGCTTTCTTTGTTTTCGCAGTTTTTCCAACTACAGCACCACGTCTTTTGTTCTTGCCTTCCTGGTTCATTGTGTTTACCTTAGCAACCTTAGCGCCTTCGAACATTTTCTCAACAGCTTCCTTGATCATGGTTTTGTTAGCTTCCGGATGTACTAAGAAAGTATATTTCTTTTCTCCCATAGCTGCCATACTCTTCTCAGTTACTACTGGTTTGAGGATTACATCATAATACTGTACGTTTGCCATTATGCATACACCTCCTCGATTTTTTCAACAGCAGCCTTTGTTGCTACTACTGTGTCATATTTCAATACATCAAATACATTCATTTCGCTGGTCTGTGTTGTCTTAACAGTTGCAATGTTTGCAGCGGATTTGATTACGTTTGTATCCATATCGCCTAAAATAACTAATGCTTTGTCTGCTTTCAGATTGTTCATAACCTCTGCGAATTTCTTTGTTTTGATTTCGTCTAATTTCAGCTCATCAACAACGATGAATTTATTTTCCTGAACTTTAGATGTTAAAACAGATTTTAAAGCTGCTCTCTTTTCTTTCTTGTTTAATTTGAAAGAATAGTCTCTTGGTACTGGAGCGAATACTGTGCCACCGCCAGTCCACTGTGGAGATCTTGTTGAACCCTGTCTTGCATGACCAGTTCCCTTCTGTCTCCAGGGTTTTCTTCCGCCACCGGATACCTCAGAACGGGTCTTTGCTTTCTGAGTTCCCTGACGATTATTTGCAAGCTGCTGTACAACTGCCATGTGTACCAGATGCTCGTTGATTTCTACACCGAATACAGCATCGTTTAAGTCCATATTGCCAACTTCTTTGCCTTCCATATTATAAACAGATACTTTAGCCATCTGTGTGTTCCTCCTTTCTTAAATGCACTATTTTGCTGCTTTTACTGATTCTTTGATTGTTACTAAAGCTTTCTTAGGTCCTGGAACAGCACCTTTGATTAAAAGCAGGTTGTTCTCTGCGTCTACTCTTACAACTTCAAGGTTCTGAGTTGTAATCTTAACGCTTCCCATATGTCCCGGCATTCCTTTGCCCTTGAATACACGGCTAGGTGTAGAACAGGAACCATTGGAACCCTGATGACGATGGAATTTAGAACCATGAGCCATAGGTCCTCTGTGCTGACCAAGTCTCTTAATAGCGCCCTGGAATCCTTTACCTTTAGAAATTGCAGTTGCGTCTACATGATCGCCTTCTGCAAAGATATCTGCTTTGATTTCATCTGCAAGATTATAATCAGCTGCATTTTCAAGCTTGAACTCTCTTACAAATCTCTTTCCAGACACACCAGCTTTTTTGAAATGTCCCATTTCAGCTTTGTTTACGCCATGTCTGTTTCTGATTTCTTTCTTACCGTTGGCATCTTTGTTTACAACTTTTTCTTTCTTGTCAACAAAACCAACCTGTACTGCACTGTATCCGTCGTTTTCAACAGTTTTAATCTGTGTTACTACACAAGGACCAGCCTGTAATACAGTTACCGGCACTAATACGCCGTCTGCATTGAAGATTTGAGTCATTCCGACTTTTGTTGCTAAAATTGCTTTCTTCATTATCTTTCCTCCTGTTTTTTCTACAGCGGAACGGTTTCCCGTTCATCCTAGAAAGCCTTGCGGCCCCTCAGGATTTACTACTTGTTTTGACTTTATTTCATTTTGATATCGATGTAGACACCAGCCGGCATTTCTAATCTTGATAATGCATCAACTGTTTTCTGTGTCGGAGCAATGATATCAATCAGTCTCTTATGAGTTCTCTGTTCGAACTGTTCTCTGGAATCTTTGTACTTGTGTACTGCTCTAAGAATAGTAACTACCTCTTTCTTAGTTGGCAGCGGCACCGGTCCGCTCACCTGTGATCCGTTTTTCTTTACAGTCTCGATGATTTTTTTTGCTGATGAATCTACTAATTTGTGATCATAAGCTTTCAATGTGATTCTCATTACTTGACTTGCCATAAAAAAAGTCGCCTCCTTTTCGCACTTTAATTCAGTACGACAAGCGGTGACTGTACACTTCTCCGTGTGTGTCATAAGCTTTACACACGTTGTTTCTACCTCTGTAGACCATATTCGTGATACAGTGACTTGTCGCCAGTTTCCTAACTTGACATTCGCTCCACGGAAAACCTGCCACAGCGGGCAGCAACCTCACGCTTCTACGCTATCAATGTATTTCTTCGTTTGGAGCTTTGGTACAAAGACTCACAATTACGATACAGATTAAACTTAAGAAGAATCCTACCAGAAGGGAATAGATTCCGGTTCCGGTTCCAAGTGTTACCATGGCACCGTCTGCGTTTTTCATCAAAGGAATATAATCCCAGATGATAACTGCCACACCACCGGATACAATTCCTGCAATTGCTCCCGGTTTGTTCGTACGCTTCCAGAATAGTGACAATACTACCAGTGGTCCAAATGCAGCGCCAAAGCCTGCCCATGCATTGGATACCAGTCCCATAATGGAGTTGTTCGGATTCAGTGCAATGATATAAGCAATAATCGCAACTACCACTACGGTAATACGACTGACCATAAGAACCTTTTTATCACTTGCTTCTTTATTTACTACACCTTTGTATATATCTTCTGATACGGAAGATGCAGTTACTAAAAGCTGTGAATCTGCAGTAGACATAATTGCTGCAAGGATTCCGCACAGGAAGATTCCTGCAACAAACGGCAATGCATACTGCTTCGTAAACAAATGTGTAATCATATTAATGAATACATTTTCCGCAGAATCTGCCCCGGCGCTTCCAAGCACTTCCGGATACAGGTACGCTCTTCCAACCACACCGATGATGCAGGCAAAGGTTAAGGATAATGCTACCCAGACAATTGCAATACCTTTGGATTTATTTAATTCTTTCTGGCTCTTTACCGCCATAAATCTGGTCAGGATATGAGGCATTCCGCAATATCCCAATCCCCATGCGAGCTGTGAAATAATATCGATGGCACGATATGGCTCTCCACCATTCTGCCAGAGGCTCATATAGGAATCGCTTCCTCCTGCTACTCCGCTGGCATCTAAAAGTTCTCTTAATCCGCCATTGCCACTTACCACCGCATATGCCATCAGAGGCACCGCAAGAAGTGCAACCAGCATCAGCATTCCCTGAATAAAGTCTGTTACACATACTGCCATAAAACCTCCCATGAAGGTATACAGTAAAATAACAACTGCACCGATGGTTAAAGCTACGGTATAATCAACACCGGTTACTGCATGGAACAATTTTCCGCCTGCTGCAAATGCAGATGCAGTATATACCAGAAAGAATACGACTATTACTATAGAAGAAATACACAACAACACATTCTTCTTATCATGGAAACGATTCTGGAAATACTCCGGTAAAGTCAGGGAGTTATTGGCACGGATGGTATATCTGCGCAGTCTTCCGGAAATAAATATCCAGTTGCAGACCGTTCCAATAAACAGTCCAATAGCAATCCATGCCTGACCGGTTCCAAATGCATATACCGCACCCGGAAGTCCCATCAGAAGCCATCCGCTCATATCAGATGCCTGTGCGCTTAATGCTGCCACCCAGCCGCTTAAGCCTCTTCCTCCAAGAAAATAATCTTCTGAATTCTTTGTACTTTTCATATATTTCGCACCTATGGCAATCATCACACCCATATATACCACAAATGCCGCAAGAATCCACAGCACGTTACTGTTAAACATAAAATGTCCTCCTCTTAAATTACTTAATATTTAGAATAGCAATTGTTTGTTTTGTTGTAAAGTCTTATTTTATTTTGCCGATATTATTTATATAGTAGATTCTCATAAACGGCATATGTGAAAATGGATTTTCACAGAACTTTTCAAGGAGGAAAAGATATGAATCTCAAACTCGAAAACTCACTTGTGGTTCTTTCCCAACGCAAGAAAGAACAGGGGCTCCCGCAGCGTCCCACCAAAAAAGAACGGAACCAGGAGCTGACCCAGGAGGAACGCCTGTTACAGCATTATCAGGAACAGATTTCCCAGATGCATGAAAGTAATTTCCAGCAGGAGCTTCAGGCAAAATTAGATTCCGGTCAGGAATTAACTCCGGAGGAAGAACAATATTTAGAAAAAGTCAATCCGGATGCTTTAAAGGAACATGAAAAGTTGAAGGAAGAAGTGGCAGCTTACCGTAAACAGCTTCAAAACTGCCGTACCAAAAAGGACGTTGAGAAGCTAAAACTCTATAAAATGGGACAGTTTATGTCTGAGGTTAAGACGGTTTCCAATGACCCACACATTCCAAAAGCCAAGAAAAAGGCTATGTTAGAGCAGATTTTAAAGCGTACCTATGCCATTGAAAAAGAACACAATGATTATACCAAGACGCCGGAATATCAGACAAAACCGGACAAAGAGCCTTACGAAGATGTAAGTCCAGCCGATAAGGATAAAAGTTCTGCCGATTCAACCGATGCAACGACATCCGATTCTACCGATAATGCAGAAATCTCTTCCGGTTCAGATTCTGCCGAAGAGTCTGTGGGTGCAGCGGATGATGGCTCAGATAAGCACACTGCCGATTTGGTCAAAGCAGAGCATGACGATAAGTCTGGTGAAGAACCTGTCACTGCTCAGTCTGTACGACGCGAAATTAATATCCATCTTTCCGGGCTCCGCAAAAAAGCAGCTCATATTGATGCCAGCGTGTAAGGCAGATGGGGATTTCTTCTTATTTTATTGTTTACAGATATCAGGAAAACAGATAGAATAATATGATATAGGTGATTCGATGATATTTTTAAGGTTTTTGAGAGAAAGATGATTTCATTCTGTCAACGACCTGAATACAATACATCTGCATTACCTTATATAATATAATATAATATAATGAATACAAAAGGGGGAGACATTTTATGCAATGTCAATCATGCGGAACACAATATCCGGATAACTTTCGAACCTGCCCGAACTGCGGTGCACCGGCTCCAATGCCAAACCAGCGTCCATACAACGGACAGCCAAATCCTTATAATGGACAGCCCCAATTTAATAACGCTCAGCAGAACCCTTATAATGGACAGCCTCAGTTTAACAATGCTCAGCAGAACCCTTATAATGGACAGCCTCAGTTTAACAATGCTCAGCAATATCCTTATGGCAATCCATACGCTGCACCGAATCAGGTTCCACAGGGAATGAGTAAACACGATTTCTATCATTCTCCACTCTGCAAGAAATACAGAGGAAATATTATTGCTTCTTCTGTTATCATTTATATATGTGTAGGAATTAATCTGCTTCTTATTGCTTTTTTACATACTTATACCTCACTGATTGATGTTGCAATTATGCTCGGACTCGGACTTGCTATTCATCTTGCGCAGAGCCGTGTATGCTCTATTTTACTTTGTGTCTATGGCGTCATTAATACCATTTACGTATTCCTTTCGTCAGGAACGTTTGGCGGATGGCTGATTCTTGTGGCAGCAATTTATGCTATTGTGGCAACTTTCCAGTATCAGAGTGTTTGGAATAAATATAGCAAGAGCGGTCAGATTCCTTATTAAAATATATCAATATAAGTGATTAAATTTAATCATACACAAACGCACTTTTTTGTGTTAGTATTACCAAAGACATTTGAAAAAGGCTATGAAAAGGAATAGTAACTGTCAGGAATTCTCTCAGAAAGCCGCCGGTTGATGCAAGACGGCAGAAGGAATACAGTGAACTCGCCTTGAAGCTGCCGGCTGAACCCTATAGTAGGTCGCGACGGACTCCCACCGTTACCCGGGAATGGCATGATAGTGCCAATGAGTGCATGTAACAACATGAAATAGAGTGGTACCGCGAAAGTTTTCTTTCGTCTCTATGATTCATCTTCGAATGATAGAGACGGAAGATTTTTTTTACGCAGGTTACGCTGCAACATAATCAGAATATTTTTTTGGAGGTTCAATATGAAAGGATACGAAAAATATCAGCGTGCATATTTTATGCCGCCTGAATGTACTTATGACTGGGTAAAGAAGGATTATATCGACAAGCCGCCTATCTGGTGCTCCGTTGATTTACGTGATGGCAACCAGGCTCTGATTGAGCCGATGAGCTTAGAGGAAAAGCTGCAGTTCTTTGAAATGCTGGTTAAAATCGGTTTCAAAGAAATTGAAGTCGGTTTCCCTGCTGCTTCCGAGACAGAATACAACTTTATGCGCGCCTTAATCGACCGCAATATGATTCCGGACGATGTTACCGTCCAGGTTCTGACCCAGGCAAGAGAGCATATCATCAAGAAAACCTTTGAAGCGGTAAAAGGTGCTCCGCACGCAGTCATCCATCTTTACAATTCTACTTCTGTTGCACAGCGTGAGCAGGTATTTAAAAAGAGCAAAGAGGAAGTAAAACAGATCGCCATTGACGGGGCAAAGCTTTTGAATAAACTGGCTTCTGAGACCGAAGGTAACTTCTCCTTCGAATACAGCCCGGAAAGTTTCCCGGGAACTGAAGTGGACTATGCCGTGGAAGTCTGCAACGCAGTACTTGATGTATGGCAGCCAAAGGCTTCTAATAAGGCAATCATTAATATTCCGACCACTGTTGAAAATGCAATGCCGCATGTATTTGCCACTCAGGTAGAATACATTCACAAGCACTTGAAATATCGTGATGCCGTAACACTTTCCCTGCATCCACACAACGACCGTGGCTGCGGTGTCTGTGACGCAGAGCTTGGCATTCTTGCCGGAGCCGACCGTATCGAAGGAACTCTTTTCGGTAATGGTGAGCGTACCGGTAATGTAGATATCATCACTCTTGCCATGAATATGTTCTCACACGGCGTTGATCCGAAGCTTAACTTCTCCAACCTGCCTGCAATCCGTGAGAAATATGAAAATTTTACCAGAATGCACGTTTACGAACGTCAGCCATATGCCGGTGATCTGGTATTTACCGCTTTCTCCGGTTCCCATCAGGATGCCATTGCCAAAGGTATGGCATGGCGTGAAGAGAAAAAGCTCAACGAGTGGTCTGTCCCTTATCTTCCGGTTGACCCAATGGATGTGGGCAGAACTTACGATTCTGACGTTATCCGTATCAACAGCCAGTCCGGTAAAGGTGGCGTAAACTACATTTTGAAACAGAACTTTGGCATTTCTCTGCCAGAGAAAATGCGTGAGGAAGTCGGCTATCTGGTAAAACATGTTTCCGATGAAGAGCACAAAGAGCTGTCTCCACAGTGGGTATATGAAATCTTTGAAGATAAGTATGTAAAACGCCAGCCTTACTTCCAGATCGAAGAATGCCACTTCAAACAGGTGGATGGTATTATGGCAGAAGCTACGATTGTTCATGGTGGGCAGAACCGCCTGGTAAGCGCCAACGGAAATGGCCGTCTGGATGCTGTCAGCAACATTATCAAACAGTACTTCGGCATCAGCTATGAGCTGTCCATATACGAAGAACACGCTTTGAGCCATGGTTCCTCTTCCAAGGCTATGTCCTATGTAGGAATCACCTGCTATGGTCAGATGTACTGGGGTGTTGGTATCGACGACGATATCATCAAATCCTCTATCAGCGCACTGGTTGTTGCAGTAAATCAGGTTCCTTCCATAAAATCCAGTGTTGAGATTCAGGATAAGCGCTTAATGGAAATGAAGAATTACATTCAGACAAACTACCAGACCGTCACCTTAGAGGATATGGCAAAACAGTTCCACCTCTCTGAGCCGTACATTTCCAAATATATTAAGGAAAAATCCGGTCAAACATTCGTTGAACTGGTTCAGGGTGTCCGCATGAAAAAAGCAAGAACTCTTTTAAAGAACGGAAATATGACTGTTGAAAACATTGCATACTCCGTGGGTTATCAGAATGTAGAGCATTTCAACCGCCTCTTTAAAAAGAAATACGAGATGACACCGGTACAGTACCGCAATTCCTGTAGTAAATAAATCTTGATTTAAGAATTTAATTAAAGAAACACGCTTAGACCTTGTACTAAAAAAGTACTCGGACTAAGCGTTTTTTCGTAGTTTCTATCTTCCCGGCAAACTGTTATTTCCAACCGACCATCGGGTCTGATTAACTGCCGTATCTGATTGCAGCGATATCAGTCAGCTACGATATCAGGTCGACTGCCTTACAATCAATGTCGGGATTGTAATATAAGACTGGGCATACAGATTCGGTTTTCTGATTTTCTGGAGGATGTATTTTCCCGCCTGTATTCCCATGTCATACATATCAATATTTACTACGGTCAGCTGCGGCTTCAATATCTGTGAAAATGGATAATCATCAAAAGTAATGACCCTGATATCCGAAGGTATCTCTATTCCGGCATGATGTAATGCATTGACGCAGCCATAGGCAATGTAATTGTTGGCACAGATAATGCCATCCGGTCTTACTTTATTGGAAAGAATCTCTTTGGTCATCTCATATCCACTGTCACATTGGGATTCCCCTCGCTGCACATAATCTTTCGGCACCAGCACATCATGCTCATTCAGAACCGACAACACGCCGTCCAGACGGTGCATGGAAATCTTATCCTCTTCCGTTCCGCCAATAAATGCAAGGGACTGACAGCCCTGCTCCAGCAGATGTTTCGCTGCCAGCTCACCCGCCAGGCGGTTATCAATATCAATCCAGCAGAAATGGCTGGTAAAGTTAGGATTGCCAATCACCAGATGAGGAATGGATTCCTGAAAAATCATTTCATCCAGTTCTTTAGAAATAACAGCCGCATGAATGATATAGCCGTCTGCCGCCTTCTCTTCTGCTGCTTTGTGGATATAATCCCTCGCTTCTACAGATGACATATTCTTTATCACCAGGCTATAGCCTTTTTCCGTTAAGACATGCTCCATCCCACACACCATTTCAAACATATGCGGGTTGGCAAATCCTGCATTCTTCCCCAGCGAGGTCACAAAGACAATGGTCTTTGTAGACTGTGTGACAAAATTTCTCGCCCGGAGATTCGGATGGTAATCCAGTTCCTGCATGACCTTTTTCACCCGGTCTATGGTCTCCTGAGAAATGGAATAAGAGCCGTTCATAACCTTTGAGACCGTTGCCGTAGACACTCCTGCCTGCTTTGCCACATCCTTAATCGTAACCGCCATTTTCTGTCCTTTCTGCGCCAAAATAATTTTCCGCCATCATATCTGCATGCTATTGCCCGATATCCTGTTACCATGCAATGCGTGCTATCACTCTTCCACTCTGCCTTTCATTATTACATAACCGTAGCCGTCTAATTTGCTTCCCAGCAGTCCATGCACCAGCAGAATCTCGCTCTGTCTGCTGCCCGGCTCTGCCAGAAATGCTGCAACGTCCATCGGTTCTTCATTCCTGTTTATCATAACACGAATCCGTTCTGTGTCACTATATCTTTCATAAATATAGAACCCGCCTTTTTTCTGGGTATAAACCGTGCGGAAATCACCTCTTCGCAGCAGTTCTTCATGCAGGCGCAACCGAATCAGGCTTTGCATAAAGTCAAAAGAGTATCGCCCGAATTCTGTTCACCAGATTTTTCCCGGGAGTCCCTTTTCTTCCATTGTTTTTGCTTTGCATGCCTTTTTCCATGGCATTGCCTGCCGGTAGTCCGCCTCTTCAATTCCAGTTACGCCAAGCTCATCACCATAGAAAATGGATGGCATACCCGGAAATGTCATCTGGAAAATCAGTGCCAGCCGGTACTGCCATTCATTTTCATTGCAAAGGGAATAGAACCGGCTCACATCATGGCTGTCTAAAAGGTTTAACTGTGCAAATACCGTCTGTTCCCGGTAACGCATCCGCATATTCGTAACCCGGCTGTCAAATGCTGCACTGCTGATACTCTCTTCTCCAAAGAAGCGTTTACAGTGTTTCCGGAAATCATAATTCATCGTTGAATCAAATATGGTTCCATCCAGCCAGTGATTGGCAGTCTCCCAGACTTCACCAATTAAGATTGCCTCCGGATTGGCTTCTTTTACCTCCCGGTAGAATCTGCGCCACAGGGCATCATTAATCTCACTTGCCACATCTAACCGCCAGCCATCTGTGTGAAATTCTTCCACCCAGTATCTCCCTACTTTGCAGATAAAATCTGCCACTTCCGGGTTTGCCGTATCAAGCTTTGGCATCATCCGCTCGTAACCGAAGCATTCGTAATTCGGATACTCCTCCGGGTCTTCGGGGCGGATAACCGGGAATTGCAATCCATAGAACCAGTCCTTTTTATCGGATGCTTCGCCTTTCTGCACCACATCCTCAAATGCCGGGAAATGCCAGCCGCAATGATTAAATACACCATCAATAATCACCCGGATTCCGTTGGCATGGAAGGTGTCCACCAGCTCTTTAAAATCATCATTTGTTCCAAAGCATGGGTCAATGTGAAAATAATCCAGCAAATCATATTTATGATATTCGCCTGCTGCAAATATCGGATTAATGTAGATGGCATTGACGCCAAGGTTTTTCAGGTAATCCACATTTTCGGTAATGCCCTTAAGACAGCCTCCCAGCTTTCCTCTTACCACATTTCCTTCAAAGGTGGATTCTGTCGGTCTGCCGCTGATATACGTTTTTCCTGTAGCAAAGCTGTCCGGAAAAATGTTGTAAATAACGGCATCCTTCGCCCACTCCGGCGGTCTTACAATGTCTGCCCTGTGATTAAAAGGAAGCTGGTAATATTCGGAGCGGTCATCCACCAGCTTCGCACTGAAGCAGTCTCCGTAATAATAGATTTCTTCCGACCCACTTTCCAGCCGGAAATAATAGCAGAGCCGCTTATAAGGGTGCACCAGCTTCACCTCATAATAGTCAAATAATTCGCTGCCTGCCACCACATGCATTTCTGCTTCCGTGAAAATTACCGGTGTCAGGCGGCATGCCCGATCTCCGAAATACAGCCAGCAGCGTTTGATGTCATCTTTGGCTGTACGGAGCCGGATTGTCACATGCTCTTCGTCTGTTCCATATGCATACTGTGACATGGGTATATGTAAAATTGCACTTTTGTTCATTCTCTGTCCAGCCTTTCTTAACCTTTTACACCTCCGGAGGTCAGTCCGGTTGTCATATTTTTCTGAAGTGCAAAGAACACAATCAGAATTGGTATCGATACCACAATGGACGCTGCCGCAAATATCGGCCAGCTTCCGCTCATTTCCGTTGCCTGCAGGGAATATAAGCCTGCTGCTAACGTATAGGTATCGGAACCTGTCATAAAATTGATTGCAAAAATGTATTCATTCCATACATAGATAAGCACCATCATGGCTGTTACTGCGATAGTCGGCTTTGCAAGCGGCAGTACGATTCTCGTCACAAGCTGCACAGGCGTTGTACCGTCAATCATTGCCGCCTCTTCAATTTCTACCGGAATCGTGTCAAAATATCCTTTCATATTCCACAGGGCAAATACTGCCATGGTTCCCGTGTATACAATAATCAGACCTGTTCTGGTATTAATCAGTCCCATGGGTGACAGCAGCTTATACAGCGCTGTCATGGAAAGCAGGGATGGAAATGCATAGAGCAGTATCAATGTCCGAAGGATTGCTTTTCTGCCCGGAAATTCCTTTCTGGAGAAAACATATGCCGCCGGAATTCCTGTTCCAAGGGAAATTCCAAGGGTTACTACCGCTAATATCAGACTGTTTTTCAGCCACAGCATAATCGGTTTTTCCGTAAATACTGCTTTATAATTTGCCAGGGTGAAATGCTTCGGAAGGAAAGAAAAATTTGTACTCAATAAGCTGTTATCCGCATTTAGGGACACGGAAAATGCATACAATACCGGCACCAATACCACAAAGCAAAGCAGGATAAGAAAGATATTTGCAAAGACGAGTCCAATATTTTCTCTGGTTCGTTTCTTCATGTTAGTCCGTCTCCTCCTTTGGCTTCATATTGGTCAGCACAGAAAATACAATCAAAATGACAAATATTATCATGGAAATTGCAGAACTGTAGCCGTAATTGTTCGTTATAAATGCCTTTTCATAGGCATAGGTCAGGATTGTCTGCAGATTCGACCCGGTCTTGGCACCCACCTGCTGCGTCAGCAGGAACAGGATATCAAACTGCTTAAAGGTGGTGAATGTTGTAATTACGACCGATGGTGCAATGATTGGCTTGATCATCGGAATCGTAATATACCACATTTTCTGTAACCAGGTTGCTCCGTCCAAAACAGCACTTTCGTAAAAGCTCTTTTCAATACTCTGCAATGCACCGTCCATAATCGTTATCATAAATGGAAGTGCCAGCCAGAGGTTTACGGTGGTACAGCATAAAAATGCCATACCATCGCTGCCCAGCCATTTTACCGGCCCGATGTTGTACTTTGCCAGCCACTGATTGAGCAAGCCAAACTGGGAGTTAAACATTCCTGTTTTCCACAGAAGAATGGATACATAGCCCGGCATTGCCCAGGGGAAAATCAGCAGCGTCTTATATAGATTTCTCAGGCGGAGCCGCTTTAGGTTCAGCAGATTTGCCAGCAAGAATGCTATGATAAGCTGCAACACCATGTTTATAATTGTCCATAAAATCGTTACCAGAAATGCCTGTATAAAGCCATTATCCAGCACCAGCAGGGCATCCTTATAATTTTTCAGTCCAATCAGTTCATAATTATTCCAGTGATACACATTCATATTGGTCAGTGAAATGTACCCGGTATACAGGATTGGAAAGATTACGATGAGCAAAATCAGTATCAGGGATGGTGCCGACCAGGAATAGGCAAACAGGATTTCTTTTTTCTTATTTTTCTTCAATTTGTTACCTCATACTTTCAATCAACTGCAACGCCTCCTGCTGCGCCGCCTCTGCACTTTCCGTCACATCTTTTCCACTCATGTTGACATCGGTTAAAAGATTACCAACCACCGTCCACATTACATCCATTTCCGGAATATTCGGCATCGGTACTGCATGTTCTGCGGTATCGTGCATTGCCATAACCACTTCATCTGATGTGATTTCATCCATTTCATAGCAGCTTTCCATCGCCGGTGCACAGCCGCTTGCTTTTGCAAGATTCACCTCTACTTCCGGATCCATTAGGGCACGAAGTACTTTTTCTACTGCATCCTTCTTATTTTCTGCAGCATTTTTCAGCACATGAATTCCCTGCACTCCCATATATGGAGAAATCGGATTTCCGGTCTCGTCAATTACCGGCATTGCTGCCACGCCAACGTCCATTCCGCTTTCTCTTACGGTTGGCACCAGCCAAGGCCCTGCAATGGTAGAATGTGCCATACCTTCTTTAAACAGGGTATTTACCGTTGCATACTCCGTCTCGCCCGGCATCAAATCCACAAATTTCTTGTGATATTCCAGGGCTGCAATGGTTTCTTTGGAATCCAGTCCCGGCGTGCCGTCGGCTGAGAGAATCGTACCGTTAAAGCCATTGATCCAGCCTGCTGCATAGTATGGCGTACTGTGCTGTTCCACAAAGCCATAATGTCCGCCGGCAGTGTTATCCTGCATATACTGATACAGTTCTTCCGTAGTCTGCGGCACTTCATCATCCTTCATATAAAGCCGGTTATACATGAATAACAAAGTCTCGTAATAGACAGGAAGCTGATAGATTTCTCCCTTGTAGGTTGCTGCCTCTAAGGTATTATCCATATATACATCCAGTTCCTCTTCCGGGATAATGTCTGTAATCGGTGCAAGAATGTCCATCTCTGCATATACTCCAATTTTATCATGGGCAAAGAAATACATATCCGGTGCTGCTTTCGGGTCACTTCCCACCATCTTAAGGCTTTCTGTCAAATCACTTTTCTTCTCCAGCACAACATGCACATCCGGTTCCAGTTCCTCCAGTTTCTTCTGAAGGACTTCCGCCACTGCATCTTCTTTATCATGCCAGATTGTTATGGTAGTCTTATCCGTCTCTGACACGCTGTTTCCACCACAGCCGCTTAACAATCCTGCTGCCATGGTAAGTGTAAGTGCCATTGACATCAATTTACTTCTAACTCTTCTTCTCACTTCTGTCCTCCTGTCTTTTACTTGTGACTTTTTCTTGCTTCTTATTTATTTAATCTTTATTTATTTTTTGCATTTTTCTTTGCTACAACTCTTATAATCACAACTGCTGCTGCAATAACTACAATACCGATTACGATTGGAGCAGTATTGTTGCTTCCTGCCTCTGCTGTCTCTGCCGGAGCTTCGGTTGCCGGTTCTGCTGCCACATCTACCTGTGGCTCTTCATAGCTTACTTCAAAGTTATCGGCATCTTTTACCACAAGCCAGATATCCTTTCCTGTATCCACAGAAATATCACTGGTCTGAACACTTCCTTCATTTCCATTGACAATAATGGAATTTACCCAGCCCGGTACTTCTTTTATGAGCCATCCATTTTCGCCTTCTTCTAAGGCTTCGCCCGGCCAGGATGCAAATGCATTGGTTCCGTCCGGTGCCGACCATGCCCAAAGGCAAGGTGCATCCCAGTCAGACGGTGTGATTACATGTACAGTTATATTTGCCACCTCTGCTTTATCCGGGTCTGTATAACTAAAATCTGCTTTTCCGTCTGCATCTACTGTTACCCAGACTTCTGCGGCATCGATAGAAATGTCATCGGTCTGAACACTTCCTTCATTTCCATTGACAATAATGGAATTTACCCAGATTGGAGCTTTGGCGGTATACCAGCCGTTGTCATCCTGCTTCATTTCCATGCCCGGCCATGCTTCAAATGCGTTAGTTCCATCCGGTGCTGACCATGCCCAGAGGCAAGGATTTTCCCAGGCTGCATCTACTTTTGCATGGATTGCAAATTTCTCCACATATTCCGGTGTCTCACCGGTGGTCTGCTTGTCATAGGTTACTTCTGCATTATCTGCATCTGTTACGGTAATCCAGCAGTCCTTTTCTCCATCCAGCACCTGCTCTGCAGTCTGGACATTTCCATCATTGGCATTTACAATCACATGATTTACCCAGGTTGGAACCCAGATGTAATACCAGCCTTCATTTGCGCTGTCTGCGTCCATCTCTTCGCCCGGCCACGCATCAAATGCATTATTTCCATCATCATCCCATGCCCAGACACATGGATTTTCCCAGTCCTGTGGCGCCTGTACATATACTGCCTTCTTTGCATCCGTTGCTTCATCTGCTTTTATTGTCTGCGGTATCATGGCTATCGTCAATACTGCCATAAAGCAAAATGCAATTATTTTTTTCATCACTTTACTCATAAACATTCCTCCTATACATCCTTCATCAGTATCTTCCAAAACAATCTGCGCGCTTTTTGTTTGATAAGCTGATTATATTTCACCCGAAATTGTCGGTCAATTCCTATTTAGGTAATCGTTTTCCCTTATTTTATGGTGATTTTTACTAATTTGTTTTGGATTTTTTGTAGATGTTTCACAGTGATTTCTTATCAATGTGCACAAAGAGGAAATTTTTGTGAATTATTAACGAAACAGTTTCCCTGTGGTTTCCTTACCAGATACCGGGAAATGTAAGAAATACGCTTCGCGAGTTTCTCAGAACAAAGAATGTGCCTTGGCACATTCTCGCGCCTGCGGCGGTCGCTTGCGACATCTACCTTATACGCCGCAGTGCGCATCCTCGCGGAGCGTTTTTTACTTTACAGGAATGCAATTTCCTGTAAAGTAAAAAAGGTATACCGGCAGCAGCCGATATACCTTTCTTATTTATAATAACTTATGCCATACAATACCAGAAACTGCAGCGGATATGCCGCATAAAACAGCCATTTAAGGCTTTTGCCACGCTTTCCGTTGCACGCCAGCATAATTGGCAATGCGCCTATCATCATCCATTGATAGAACTCCGTAAGCAGGGATAAATCCGATGTTCCAAGGGGAATGCCCGTGCTCCAGCTTCCCACATATATGATATCCGCTAATTTATGATAGCCCCAGAAAGAAAATCGATTCATTATCCGATACAGGATATCTCCTTCGCACATCAACAGATATGTTCCGCAAAATAGAATATAATACAGTGTAAGCTTCCACCTGTCCTCTACTGCACAATACAAACAGACTCCCAATGCAATAAAGAATACGCCTCCTTCCACATCCCAGATTCCGCCCAGAAGAGGAAAAATATAATCTGTCCGCAAAACAGTTTCTAAGCGCGCATTGCCGTACCATAAGTAATCATACGTCTCTACCAGAATTGCAAGTTTTATCAGCATCGCCTGCCAGAAAATATATATTCCAATGTATGTAAGAAATTTTTTCTTCTCTTTCCGGTTTTCCCATATGCATATGAGCACTCCTGCACAAAACAGTGTTGTAAATATATTATGATTTTTCGGTTGATACGCCACATAGTCCAGTTTTCTCTGCAGCATACACATAATCTGATTAAAAAATACCATTCCGACATTTGCCAGATATAGACGCAGCAGATATTTCTTTCGATTTCTTGTATGACGGAACCCCACCGCCAGTGCATAGAAAAACAGCGGTGCCGCTAATCTTCCCAGCCACCGAAACCATATAGGCGAGTCTGGAAAGAACTCGCCTATATGGTCAATCAGCATCAGGATTAATGCTATGATTTTGATTGTGAATATGTTCATTTTTCATCCTCTGATATACCGATTTTACCGTCGATATAAATATTGCTCATGCCTCTCGTGCTTTTCTCTCGTATTTTTTGCTCATTCTTATATCTCGAAATAACTTTCTCCCTTTACTGCTAATAGGTGACTGTACTGCTATATGTTGTTATTGTTTCACCATTCACAGTATAAACTGCACGTACACGATAATTTCCTCTTGTGCCAGCGACGTAACTCTTAGTCAAATCCAAGCCACCGCCTGTTGTAGAATCAAACCAGCTTGTTACATCTGACCAGCTTGTACCTGACTGTCTCTGCAATGTCATGGTAATAGATATGGATGCCTTTATCTTTGCACTTACATTGGCTTTTGCAGTAAAGGTAGAGCCCTTTCTAATCATATTCGTATAGTAAGACGCAATATTTGCATATCTTGCTTCTGCTATTTTATCTACACAGCTATCTACACTTGCTCCATATACTGCTGTGCTACCACCAGTCATACATATGCAAAGGCAAAAGGCACAAATGATACCCAGGATTTTCTTTTTTAATGTTTTTCTTTCCATTACAAAACCTCCTTTCCACCTGTTCTACTTATGTAACAAATGAAAAAGAGGTTTTATGACAATTTTTTCCATTTTTTTATTTTTTGCAGCAACATTTTATTTCACTTACTATTTTATTGTTTCTGCCATACTGATTAATTCTTCTTTTGTCAAATCTCCTACTATCATATAAAGATACTTTCCATCTTTCCAAACAAGATTTCCTTTCTTTTTATCCAGTACATTATCCGGAATAAAATATCCTTTAAAATTCTCAATCATAACTTCCTGCTGTTCGCCTCCATTAGAACTGATTCCTATATTATCTATTCCATCATTCCTCATCTGCTGATATAATATATACTTTCCAACACTGTTTTCATACCTTTTCTGATATAAACGAAAATCATCATCATACTCCTCGTTCTCCAGTGTATACCCTTCCGGCACCCACTGCGGTTTCTTGCAGACAAATTCGAAATCTTCCTCTGAATCCGGTTCAGCACCAATCCCCATTGTGTTCTTCTCGTTGTCCTCTATTGCCACCATTTCCAGATTCTCCGGTTCTCCCAGATTCAGTTGCACATGGTCGGTATACCCGGTCAAAATATATTTTCCGAGCAGACTCTGGAAAAAGCTTCTGCCCGTTACGGTTGTTCCAAGAAGCAATACCAGTACTGCCACAACCATAATGACACGCCGTCTGCCATGCACCGGATAAAGTGCCGGTATCGTATGTTTTCCCATGTCCGGTTGCAGCAGCACTTTTATTTTCTTTCGAAATGTCCTTGAAAAGCGATGCTTTGGTGCAGCCATTGCGTGCTTATAATCTGCCTCACACGCCGATGTGATGGCATCCTTCAGTTCCTGTTCTGTCATAATGAATTCCCCTTCTCTAACTTTTCCTACAGTTTCTTCCTTGCCCTGCTGGAAATGTGTCTTGCATTGTCAACTGTTGTGTCAAGAGCAGTTGCAATTTCTTCATAGCTCAATTCATTATAATATCGTAAATATAATACGTCCTTATATGGATATTTCATTCTGCCGATAAGTTCTGACATGCTACTGCCATCCGGAAGTTCAAAGATTTCTCCGTCCCCCTGAGACTCCTGCAGCAGATTTTCAATCGTATCCTCGTCCATTTTGCTTTCGCGGTTCCGCCTACGATATACATTAATTGCTCTGCTCCTAACTATAGTAACAATATAGTTCCACGCTTTATGACAGTTTTCACGAGAAATTTTATCCAAATTATTTATAATTGCAATATAGCTTTCCTGCACAGCATCTTCCGCATCTGCAGAATTCTTTAAAATTCCATATGCCACATGGTACATTGCAGAGTCAAACTGCTCACTCAACTTTCTGCAAAATTCCCTGTCCTCTTCATTTTCGATTAGTTCAAGTAACTGAAACATAACACGCTCCCATTTCCTCTGCTGTTCTTTTCCGACGCTTATGCCGTCTTATTTGCTAAAGTTTCTGCCTACTATTACTCCTCCTTGCAGACATTAACCCATTCTGAATATCCGGAGCACTGCTCCAGTTCCGGGATTGTCAGCTCAATGGCACTGTTTCCACTACCACATGCTGGAAATACTGTTTCAAATTTTTTCAGGCTTTCATCGAGATATACTTTTATACCCTCTTTGATTCCAAAAGGGCAGACTCCGCCAACGGCGTGTCCGATATAGTCTTCCACTGCCGCTGCCGGAATCATTTTTGCTTTGGTTCCGAAGGTTGTCTTATATTTGTGGTTGTCAATTCTGGCATCTCCTGCAGCTACAATCAAAATCGGCTGTTCTCCCACCAGAAAAGAAAGCGTCTTTGCAATACGCTCCGGCTCACAATGAAGTGCTTCTGCTGCCAGTTCCACTGTCGCACTGGATTCTGCCAGCTCCATAATCCGCTCCTCCATTCCAAATTCTTTTAAATATGCTCTCGCGCGTTCGATTGACATAGTTACGCTTCCTTTCATCATTTCTAATAGCTGATTTTATCAAGAATTCCAGACAGATATGCAATGGCAACACCATAGTTGCTCATTGGAACTTTCTGTTCTTTTGCACGTTCAATTCTCGTCATGACATATTTTTTATTAAACATACATGCTCCGCACTGAATTATTAAATCATAATTAGATAAGTCTTTTGGAAAATCTGTTCCGCTGACGATATCCACTGTCAGTCCTGCTCCGATACGTTTTCTCAGCATATTCGGAATTTTCTCCCTGCCGATATCCTCTTTCAGTGGTGCATGGGTGCAGCATTCTGCAATCAGTACCTTTGATTCTTCCGTAAGACTGCTAATGGCTGCTGCGCTCTCTTTGTAGTAAGCGAAATCTCCCTTGTACTCTGCAAACAATACGGAAAATGAGGTCAGAAGACTTTCCTGCGGCTTCTTATCATATACTGTACGGAAAACCTGGGAGTCAGTAATAATAAGCTTCGGTGGTCGCGCCAGCGCCGCCAGCGTATCCTCTAACTTATCCGTTGTGCAGCTCATTACCAGACATTTATGATCCAGCAAATCACGGATGGTCTGTACCTGTGGCAGAATCAGTCTGCCCTTTGGTGCCTGGATATCCTGTGGCATAACAAGAAGGACCAAATCTCCTTCTTCTACCAGTGCTCCGGTTATGGTTTCTTCACCATAATCATCCGGCACAAGTCTTATTAATTCTTCTTTAAATTTTTCTATATCTTTCTTGCTTTTCGAGCTGATAACAAGAATTTCCTGTTTTGTCTCTTCCTTAAGCTGTGCTGCTATGGAATCTGAATCTGTCAGTGTATCCGCTTTGCTCAGTACACATAAGGTCGGTGTATGTTTTTCTTTAAAATAGTGGAACCATTCTAATTCTGCATGATATTCCTCCCCGGAAAACAACAGCACCGCAATATCCGTTTTCTCTGCGGCTTTTTCCGTCTTCTCTACACGCATTTTCCCCAGTTCGCCTACATCATCCACTCCTGCCGTGTCAATAAATACACACGGACCGATACCATGCACCTCCATCGGCTTGTAGACGGGATCCGTTGTAGTTCCCGCTACATCCGATACAATTGCTACCTGCTGTCCGGTAAATGCATTAATCAGAGAAGATTTTCCGCTGTTTCTTTTGCCATAAAAACCGATATGTATCCGGTTTGCACTTGGTGTTTCATTCAATGACATCGCTAAAGACCTCCTAGAATCTGAAATCGCGCTGTCCTTCCTCAATTTCTTTCAGATGACGTTTTGCAATTTCTCTTGTTTTTTCATTTGGCACTTTCTCTATCTCCTTAGCAATCAACGCTTCTCCGATTTTTCTGGTATCTTCAGAAGCATAATCAATCAAATATTCCTTCAATGTCATCAGTGCATTCGGATGACAGCAGTTTAAAATCTGCTGGTTCTTGCACAGACTCATGAAACGGTCTCCCGTTCTTCCCTCTCGATAGCATGCGGTACAGAAGCTTGGGATATAACCCATATCCATCAGCCAGTGTACTACCTCATCCAGAGTTCTGGTATCGCTGACATCAAACTGCTCGGAACGCTCGTCTTCCGGCTCCGGATGATCATAGCCACCTACGGAAGTCTTGGACCCACCACTAATCTGGGATACACCAAGGCGGATAACTTTCTCACGTACCGCCTGGCTCTCTCTGGTAGAAATAATCATTCCGGTATATGGAACTGCCACACGGATACATGCACAGATTTTTGCAAAAATATCATCACTGATGCCGTTGTCGAATACATCCGGATCAATGTCATCGGCACGTTTGATTCGTGGCACGCTGATGGTATGTGGTCCTACTCCATGCACTGCCTCCAAATGTTCTGCATGCATCAGAAGTCCTGCAAATTCATATTTGTAAAGTTCCAATCCAAAAAGTACACCTAAGCCAACATCATCGATGCCGCCTTCCATGGCACGGTCCATGGCTTCGGTATGATATGCATAATCATGCTTTGGTCCGGTTGGATGTAATTTTTCATAGCTTTCTTTATGATAAGTTTCCTGAAAAAGGATGTAAGTTCCGATTCCGGCCTCTTTTAATTTCCGGTAATTTTCTACGGTTGTTGCAGCAATATTTACATTAACACGACGAATTGCACCGTTTTTGTGCTTAATGCTGTAAATGGTCTTAATACACTCTAAGATATATTCGATTGGGTTGTTCACCGGGTCTTCGCCTGCTTCAATTGCCAGACGCTTGTGTCCCATATCCTGTAATGCTGTTACTTCCTGACGTACTTCATCCTGTGTCAGTTTCTTCCGGGCAATATGCTTATTTTTTCCATGGTACGGGCAATACACACATCCATTGATACAGTAATTGGACAAATATAATGGTGCAAACATTACAATACGATTTCCATAGAAATCTTTCTTAATCTGTTCTGCAAGGTCATATACTTCCTGGATTTTCTCTTCGTTCTCGCAGGCCAGCAATACTGATGCTTCTCTGTGAGTAAGCCCTTTCCGTAATTTTGCCTTTGCAATGATTTCGTCAATAAGGGCAAGATTGTCCTTATTTGCCTCAGCATATGCCAGAGTCTCTTCAATCTCTTCGTGGCAGATAAATTCTTCTGCCTTTAATGATGCTTTGTTATACATAATATTTCCTTTCTTCCGGGTCAGTAGCTCTTTCCCGTTGGTTATTATATGGTGATTTAAGAAATACCTCTTGTATTTCCTTTATTTATACAAATGGCGAATCTCCTCTTGAGACCACCAGTTTATATCCAATGGATTCCATACGGTTGCCAAGACATCCACGGCATTCCGCTGCCTCTTCCCCGGTACAGATTTTATTATCGTAAAGGGCATACTTCTTCCGCACCTTTACCGGTGACAGATTCGGCATTACCACATTTCCTCCTGCTAAAATGCCAAGCTCCCTGCCCCTTGAATGGATAGTTCCCAATGCTGTAGTTGCCGGAAGTAATACCTTCGGCAGCATCAGGCGGATAATTGCCAGTAAAAACAGCGTCATCTCAAGACTTCCCGGCTCCATCTCTCCAAACGGTGTATCCTTTTGCGGAATAAACGGGCCGATTCCTACCATATGCGGATTGAATGCTTTCATAAAAGCAAGGTCTTCCACCAGATTATCTATGGTCTGATAAGGAGAACCTACCATAATGCCACACCCCACCTGATAACCGATTTCCTTTAAGGTATACAGGCACTGCTTGCGGTTTTTAAGAGACATTTCTGCCGGATGGAGCTTCCCATAATGGGCTTCATTCGCAGTCTCATGACGTAATAAATAGCGGTCTGCTCCTGCCGTATAAAGTCTTTCATAGCTCTCCCGGCTCCGCTCTCCTAAGGACAGTGTAATGGCACAGTCCGGATAAGCAGCTTTTATCTTATGAAGTAAATCTTCCAGTAAATCATCTGTGTAGCAGCCGTCTTCGCCACCCTGCAGGACAAAGGTACGAAACCCTAATGCATAACCACTTTCACAGCAGGATAGGATTTCTTCTTCACTCAGGCGGTAACGTTCTGCATTCTGATTGCTTCTTCGGATGCCGCAATAGATGCAGTCATTCTTACAGTAATTGGATATTTCAATCAGTCCTCTGGTATAGACTTCATTTCCAAATGTCTCTTTCTGTCTTTTTCTCGCCAGTTCAAAGCCGTACTCTGCAATTTCTTTATCGGTATGCAGTTCTAATAATTCTTTATATTCTGTCTCTGTAAGCTGAGTATCCTGATACAGCTTATTAAATAACTCTTTTCCTCTATTCTTCATGTCTGGTCACCACACTGGAATATGCTGTTTTTACACTGATTCCCGGTAATTTTCCGATTTTACCGGTCAGTGCACTGATGGTATCCTGCGGTGCATCGATTGCTATACTTACGATATTTATGCCTCTCTCCCGGTATGGAATTCCCATTCTTCCGATAATATAAGCTGCATATTCATGTAAAATTTCATTTAATGCTCCGACGGATTCGTCCTTTTCTATTACAATGCCGATTACAGCCACTCTGGTATCTGCTGCCATTTCTTCGTTCCTCTTGTTTTTCTAAATCAATAGAATTTCAACGCTTATTTTACGTTTTTAGTATAAGAGATTTATTTTGGGATTACAATTGTTAAGCCCTTGTTTTATGCGTATTTATTGTATTTTTTTACATACCAGACCTGTTGCCGGCAGCTTTTTATGTATGACCGACTGCAATCTACAAGAAATACGCTTTGCGAGTTTTTTACTTTACAGGAAAGCAATTTCCTGTAACACAAAAAGGGATTCTGCTCCTTCCTTTCATCCGAAACAGAATCCCTTTTCTTTCACACTTTTTAATTTCCTTTACGTCCTTCTTTATAACCACTTCCAATATAATGCATATAATAGGATTTTAAATCATTTCCAAAGGCGTTTTGAAGATCATTGTATCTATTCTTATATTTTTTCACATTAAAGGAGTCTTTTGCCTGTCTTCCTTCATTCATACCACACTCCACAAAATGTCTCAATGCGGCTGTATCATCACCATAAAACGCTGCCTTAAGGTCAGAATATTTGCTGATGTAATAATTGTAGTCATATACCAGACTGTAATCCACTCCATTGTATACGGTTACAGGATTCTTAAGCACGCCATTTCCTGTTGCTTTACGTCCTTCCCGATAGCCACTGCCAATATAATGCATATAATATGCTTTCAGATTTCTTCCAAATGCACTTCTTAAGTCTGCATAATTAGCACGGTAAGCTGCTACATTAAAGGATGCTTTTCCATGACGCCCCTCATTCATACCACATTCCACAAAGTGACGTAAGGTTGCATTTTCATCACCATTAAATGCCGCTTTAATATCCGGATATTTGTTGATGTAGTAATTGTAGTCATATACCAGCTTGTAATCTACTCCATTGTATACGGTTGTCGGATTCTGCAGTTCTGTACTTCCGGTTGCTACTCGTCCCTCAGCATATCCATTGATGCGATAATGATCATAATATGCTTTCAGATTATTTCCAAATGCACTTCTTAAATCCGCATACCGGGCACGATAAGATGCAACATTGAAGTTTGCAATTGCCTGACGGCCTTCTGCCTCACCATTATTTACAAAATGTGCAAAAATTGCTTCTGTATTGCCGCCAAATGCTTTTGCTACATCAGGGTTATTCTTTATGTAATAATTTAAGTCAAAGACCCTTTCATAGCCTGCACCAAATACGGTAGTCGTTGCATATGCACACCGCATTTTATATCCGCCACCACTTACATATACATGGATATTATATACACCCACATTATTCTTATGATTTGCAATATTGGCATGCACGATAAAGGTATCTGCATCTACTCTGGATGCGTTATACCATACAATATCGCTCTGATCAGCCTTTGTCCAGACCGGAACACTAACAGAAGTCACATAACTTGGAACTCCATCCACAACAATATCAAAGGTTCCTGTTGCTGCATTCCTGCTCTGAACGATTACGTCAGAAGTCAGCACTGGTTCTGTGATAGCAAAGGACTTTGTCACGCTGCCCTTATAGTCTCCAATTCCTGTAATGGTTACATAAGCTGTTCCTACAGAATAATTGTCCCGATAGGAAAGCTTGTAGGCTACATTTTCTTTCAACATTGTTGTCCCATCTTTGACAACAACCGGCGGAGTCAGTAGTCTTCCATTATAAGTCTGTGATGCAACTGCCAGAACCGTACAATTTTCAATGCTCTTTTCTTTAATTACAAAGGTAACAACTTTTTCTCCGGAGTATACACCAATACCGGAAATGATTACCCTGGCAGTTCCCACATTACTATTGTTACTGTATCTTACCGTATAATCAACATCTTCTGTTAATACCTTGCTTCCCATCTTAACGACCGGAACCGGCTTATAAGTCTGTCCGGTATACTGCTCTGAAGCAGGGATTCCGGTAACTGTTGCCTTGGATAAGCTGTTGCTGATTTTGAATTTCTTAACAATCGTTCCGGTATAATACTGGGTCAGCGGACGCACAGTAATGGATGCATCGCCTGCCAGCTCATTATTTGCATACGTTGTTTCATAATCTTCATTCAGCGTTAAGGTATTGCCACCACATGCCACATGGATAGACGGACATATCGGGCTTCCGGTATAAAGCTGTTCCGGAACACTGTCAATAATTGCATCCTCAAGGCTTGCCACAATATTGAAGTAAACGCGCTTGGTCTCATCATAGTTGCCAAGTCCTTTAATTACTACCCATGACTCTCCTGCCCTTAAGTTGTTGCCATTGACAACCTGATAATCCTTCCCTTCTACCAAAAGCTTTCCGTTGTCATAAATCGTCAGTGCCGGGCGGATGTAATTGCCGGTATACTTCTGATCTGGGATTGCTTCTGCCACAGCATTTCCAATATCATGCTTGGTAATCTTATAATATACCGTAATGCTGTCTTTGTAGTTACCGCTTTCGGTTGCAGTTACCGTTGCACTTGCGGTTCCGATTGCAGTGTTGTTCTCATAAGTTACTTCATACTGGGAAGAATCAATGGTTAATCCGGTAGAAGTATCTTTTAAAGTAAGTACCGGTTTAATCTCGCTTCCGGTATAATCTACGTTATCGGTTCCGGTAATCTCAATATCTGCAGAAGTAAGTGACTTTCTTGCAATCTGATATGGATATACCGCTGTTCCTACATATCCGGTCTGGTCATTTTCCGTACCAACGATTCCAACATATACTGTTCCAGCATGAATCAGGTCAATGGCACTTGCTTCCGTCATACAATCTTTATCAATATAGTATTTTACGATGTAATCTTCGTTTTCTGTCAGATAGCTTCCGGTCTTATTGAACTTCACCTGAATGTTCTTCGGCTTGGTATCAAGACCGTTATATACAGTATCGGAAATTCCGGTTACCGTTAAAGTATCATTGGAAAGCAAGGTACCGATGGTAAACTTCTCAATTCGTGTTCCACTGTAGTTACCCTGTCCGGTTACTTTAATCCACGCGGTTCCCACCTGACTGTTATTGGTAGAATATTCATAAGTAAAGTCTGTTCCATTTACCAGTGCTACAATTCCATTTTCCGAATTATCTTTCAGGCTGATATTCGGTGTATAAGTAGTACCCTGAATATAAGGATAGTTCCGGTTTGCCGGGTCAAATCCTGTATCAGAAGCATCGGATAACGCCGCACTGATATTTTCAGAAGAAAGATCCCTTGCCAGAATGGAGAACGGAATTGTCTTGCTTCCGGTATAGTTGGTGGTATCCTTCGGAGTAATCTGAACAAACGGTCCGGAAGTTCCATTTGCATCTTTTACAGCTTCATTGTTAAAGTAATCTGCCACATAATCCACATTGCGAACCAGCGGTTCTGCACTGGTGGATGTCATGTAAACATTTAATTCCGGTTCATACTTGGTTTTTAACGGTACATACTGTGGATCTTCTATTTTAGAGTATACTAAATCTTCAACATTTTTCTTTAAAATGTTAAATTCTACCGTTGCAGTTCCGGTACAGCTTGCCACACCGTGGATTGCTGCATATGGTGCATTTGCCCCGCCGGCGTTCGCTGCATTGATATTATTGCGATACTCATCCACTACATAATCTGTGTCTAACGTAAGGGTCTGTTCTTTGTTATTTTCATCATTAAATGTTAATTTAATTTCAGGCTCCTGTGCCTCACCATTGTAGGTTACATCATCAATCGTCTTGCTTACCGTAGACAAATCACGTTTTGTAATAGTAAAAGTCTTAGTCAGTGTTCCCTTGTAATTGCCCTTACCGATTACGGTAATGGTCTCGGTTGCGCCTGCCGGTGCACTGGATGGATTATCTGCATCCGTCTGGTAATACACACTATAGTTTGCCGGGTCAATTACTTCTGAACCGCCAATCTTCTTAATGACCAGAGAATCCGGCTTAATCAGCTTACCGGTATAAACATAGCTGTCCGCAATTCCGGTAATCTCATAATCTTCCATATGAATGGAATCAATGGTAAATGCTTTCGCCTTGGTGGTTCCCATCAGTTTACCGTTTGCTGTTGCCTGAATGACTACACATGGTCCGTTCTCGCCATTTGCTGCTGCAACTGCAGTATTCTTACGATAAGTTACCGTATAATCTTTTCCTTCTTCCAAGGTATCAAAGGTAGAACCGGTTAATGCATATTTCACAACCGGAACCGGTCTGATTTCCTGTCCGGTATAGGAGAATACATCTCCGCCCAAGTCAATGCTTAAATCATCACTGCCCAGGTCGTATTTAATCGCAAACTTCGCCGATTTCTCACCACTGAAATAAGTTCCGGTTCCCTCAATAGTTACGGTCGGGTCAGTCAGTGAAACAGATTTACCATTTACAATACTCTTAATGTTGTAGTCTGTTCCAAGTGCCAAAGTCTTGCCATCACATACTACAGTCATATTTTCAATTGGCTGTGTGGTTGTATTGTATTCGCTTCCGGTATATTTCTGTGCCGGAATCGTAATCTCAGCATCTTCAATTTTACCGGTAATTGCAAAATTCGCAACATAGCTGCCTACCCAGTGATTCTTCTCAATTCCGGTAATGAGTACACTGGCCTGTCCTGGAACAGTATTATTTCTATAAGACACGCTGTAATGTGTTCCCTCTATCAGACGTTCCTGGGTATCGCTACCTTTTACATACACGGTAACGGTAGGTTTCATTCCGCCGGATGCTGCCTGTGCCTTATCATACTCAATGGTATCATAGCTTAACTTCACTTCAATCTGGTCAGCAGAATTATTCATATCTCCATCATAGTAGAAGTAACTATTCTTGGTTCCCTTAAAGTTACCGGTTCCTTCAATGGTAATATCCTGCTGTCCAACTTTAAATTTATCTACCTGGGTCGGAGTATAAGTATAATCTACGCCAGGCTGCAGAGTATATGAATATTCTCCAATTCCGGACTCATTCGGAAAACTCTGTGTTACTGTGAAATCCGGAATACTCTTTTTAAAAATGTAACTCATTCCCTGTAAAGATACGCCTACACCATCAATACTCTTCCGCTGAATAATAAACTGGTTCGAACCTGCAATCTTATCTGCAGTATAATTTGCGCTTTCCAATACACCACAGTAGTTTCCAATACCCTGGATTCTTACATAAGTCGTGCCGGCATTGGTTTTTTCTGCGGCTGTTGCTACATTCTGATAATCCTCATCCGAATATACTTCAAACTGATAATCTTTATTTGCAGATAATAATTTGGAAGAATCCCCATAGCTTACCTTCACAGAAGGAGTCAGCACCTTGTTTGCATAAACCGGGCTGGTAATGTCTACACGCAGCTTGCTTAATTCGTTGATATCCTTCTGATTAATGGTATAGCTTACAGTTGTTGTTCCTGTGTAGTTGCTGTTTTCTGCCGCTTTTAAGGTCAGAGCTGCAATTCCCGCATTAATTGCATTTTCACTGCTTTCAATACTGTATTCCTTATCGGTCAGAATATAGCCGTTGGTGGTAGGGTACTGTAATACAACACCATCTCCGTCTGCGGTAGTAGAAATTACAACCTTCTGCTCAATTCCATTATATGTATAAGTTCCATTTACTCTTGCATTCAGTTCAGATATATCTTTCTTTGCAATGACTGCATATCCGGAAATATCTCCATAATACTGGCCCTTGCCGGATACTGCGAAGTAAATCGTCCCCGCATTGATAAATGCCTCATTTGTCTCAGAACTTACAACATTCTTATGTGCTGCATCACTATAGAAGGAAATGCTATAGGACGACGGATCCGGAATTGCATCCATCATTTTTGTCTCAATTGCCTGAATCATTTCATCCTTATGGGAATTGCGGTTATAGGTTCCACCGGAAATATTAAATGCCGGCACAACGGTCGCAATATTTGCTCCAATAAAGAATGTGGTTGATGCGGTTCCGGTATAATTCTTACCGTCTACTGCTTTGATTCTGACATATACTTTTCCGGAATTCTTATGTTCTGAAACCTGTTTACATAATTCATCGTCATAATATCCTTCAACTTCATAATCCACGCCTGCAACCAGTACACGGTTTCCATCAGATACACTGATACCCGGCTCCACTGCTTCTCCGGTATAACCGCAGTTGCTTGCAGTTACGGTCAGCGTGCTCATGTTCTTTGGCGTGATCTTATAAGAAGTACGGATACTTCCGCCTAAATTAGCATAAGTTCCAAGACCGCTGATTAATACATAATAAGTACCTGCGTCCACCGGCTCTGCAATGACCTTCTTGTATGCAGAATCCGTAAAATAAGTAACCTTAAAGTCTTCGCCCTGTACCAGGCCTTTGGCACCGTTATTATCAGTAATACGGATTGCCGGTACCTGCATGCTGCCATTGTATTCAAAGGTAACCTGTGTCGGATCATAGTTTGCAGAACCTGCAATGATATTACACTCGCATTCATTTAATTTTCTTGGCACAATACTGAAGGTTCCACGGTTCACGCCACCTTCTGCCAGTGCATAATCTCCAGTCAGTCTGATATATGCCTTTGCATTATTGGTTCCAATTTCGATATTATCTTCACAGGAAACCACTTCTACATACTGGCTGTCCAATGTGACATTTTTACTACCTTCTTTATAATAAACGGTAATATTTGCAGGATCCGGCACAACAGCACTACCGGTATAAGTCTGGTCTGTAATTACAATATCTGTCGGGCTGATGTTCTTTGGCTTAATCATATAAGTATATACTCTTTCGCCTCCGGCATAGTTACTGCCATCCAGACCGGTTATCTTAAGATAATAGGTTGCTGCATGAATCAGTTCCTGTATGCCCGTAGTGTCTTCCTTATCGTCTGCCGGTTCAGTACATTCCGGATCACGATAAACAGCATAGTCAAAATCCGTTCCTTTTTTCAAAGCATTCCCCTCATCATCGGTTGCTGTCAGGGATAATACCTTGCTCTTGCCATCAAAAAAGCTGGAATAACTGGTATCTTTATTAATGACACCTGCTTCTGTTCCGTTGATTGCCAGCTTAAAGGTACATTTATCTAAAGATTTTGCAACAATATCAAAATAAATCGGCTCTGCCTTGGTTCCAAGGTCTCCTTCGTAGTAATCCAGTCCGGTTACCTTCACATAATATCTTCCAATAGAAGTCGGTTCAGATACAGTCTTGGTATACTCCGCATCTTTATAATAAGTAATCTTATATCTGGAACCACTGATAACATCACCGGATGTATTGGAGACGGTAATGTTTGGCACATTTTTCTTGCCATTGTATTCCAGTTCATTTTTATCCAATACTGCTTTACCAAGCTTGTCATAGATCTCAAAGTTGATAAATGCGTTTCCAGTTAAATTTCCGGTTCCGGTAATAATCAGGTTATTGGTTCCGGTCTGTCCTGCAGTAGTTTCATTTCGGTATGCCACGTTGTAGTTGCCGGCAGGAATCTCCACGCCATTCAACTTCACTACTACCTCATTGGTCATATCCGGTTTACTATTCTTTACATAATAATATTTATCACTCTTTAAGGAAACACTGATGCCTGCTGCACTTAAATCTGCCTTGCCAATCAGGAAATTAAAGGTCTTGCTGCCCCGGTACAGAGAAGAAGAATTCGCTGTTACTGTCATCTTCGCTGTTCCGGCATTGGTATTATCTGCCCAGCTTGTGGTATAGTCAGATGCCTGGATTCCTGCGGAATTCTGACTGTCTACCAGTGTAAATTCCGGTCTCTGTGCAGTTCCAGTATAAGTAGAATCGCTCAGTCCATTGGAAACAGTCACAGAATCCGCTCCAATATTATAGTAAATATTGTAACGGTTCTCTGTAATTGTTCCGGAAAATGTATAGTTACTGCTGCTCTTTAATACAATTTTAAAGGAATGTGTTCCTACTGTGGTATTGCTTCCGGATGTATATTCTACGTTATAATCATCTGCTGAAAGATTTACCATGGTAGAAGTACCGCTTATGATACCATACACCCCTGTAATCGTCGGTAATACATCACTTCCTGTATAATATACATATCCGTCTTCACCGGTTCCTTCCACCCCTTTATAATTAACACCGATATAGCTTAACTTCTGCTGTGCAATCGTAAAGCTCTTGGTGGTCTGCCATCTGTGGCTGTCTCCGATACCAACGATATCAATATATGCTGTACCTGCGCTGGTATTATTACGGTAATAAACGGAGTAATCCTCTTTTTCTTTCAAAGTTTCTCCATCAATCTGGACCGTAACTGCCGGCTTAACCTCCTGTCCGGTATAAGTATAGGTATCATTTCCGGTTGCAGTTGCACCATTTGCATCCGCTCCTAATGTAATGCTTCCATTGCTCGGAAATGCATCCGCCGCCTCTGCCGGTATTGCCGGAAGAACGCCTGCAATCATACAAACACTTAAAACTAATACCAGTATTCTTTTTCCAACATCCTTGTACTTACGCATAGAACCTCTCCTTGTTGCTTGTTGTTTCCTCATCTTTTTATCTTTACTATATTCCTTTTGCTTTTCAGATTCAAGAGTAACCCTTTTTTCTAAAAAAGCGCAGAAAAAGACACTTCTAAACCTTTTATCGACCGGAAGTTACTTTTTCTTTATATTTTCCAGCTGATTTTTTCATTTTTAAGATAATCTTTTTCAGGAAATTAACACTTGACATTTTATACTACCACTGTTACCATTACAAACTGAAAACAAAACATCACTTTGCTAGGGGCGCCTTTGGCTGAGAAACGCATCTGCGTTGACCCTTATTACTTGAACCGGATAATACCGGCGTAAGGAAGCACATAGTTCAACCTCCTGGCAGAGTATCATCTTTAAGGAGGATTTTTTATGTCATTTTTTGCAACATACGACGGCTCTTCTTACCAGCTTACCACCGCTGGTTTTACAGCCCTCGTTATCATCATGATTGCCATTCTTCTGATTGGCTGTGCTATCTTCGGTGGAAAGAAGAAATTCAGTGCAAAGCAGCTTGCATTTTCAGCTATGGCAATTGCCCTTGCCATGGTAACTTCCATGATTAAACTTTTCGATATGCCAATGGGCGGTTCCGTTACTTTACTGAGCATGTTATTCATCGTTCTGATTGGTTACTGGTACGGTCTGGGTGCCGGCTTAACCGCAGCTTTTGCTTACGGAATACTGCAGTTAGTCGTTGACCCTTATATCATCAGTGTTCCACAAATGTTAGTGGACTACCTCTTCGCCTTTGGTGCATTAGGACTTTCCGGACTTTTCAGCAAATCCAAACATGGACTTATCAAAGGTTATATCGCTGGTGTATTAGGTCGATACTTCTTCGCATTCCTTTCCGGCTGGATTTTCTTCGGCATGTATGCTCCGGAAGAATTCCCGAATGCAGTGGTATACTCCCTTGCTTACAACGGTGCATACCTTGGTGCAGAAGCACTTATTACATTAATCATTATCTGTCTGCCACCAGTCCAGAAGGCATTGAATTCTGTTAAGGATATGGCAAATTCATAATTTAAGTTCTAAAATCTACAGAAAGAGCGTCTCTTCTAAATCAGAAGGGACGCTCCTTTTTTCTATCAACTACATCTGAATCCATCCGAAAGCATTTGCTATGGAACTGATTAAAATAATCGCTGCAAAGATCGGACAGAGGTATTTTATCATCACTGTAAATATCTTTTTCCTGCGGAACGGGCTGCCGCCCCGGGTTACTTCTTCTTCAATCCGCTGCACTCCCATCACTCTTGATACCAGAAGGCAGGTTGCAATAGCCGCAATCGGCATCATCACGGAGTTCGTCAGGAAATCAAAGAAATCAAGAATCTGCATTCCGATAATTTTTACATTCGCCAATGGTCCATATCCCAGTGTAGAAAGACTTCCCAAAAGAAGCATTACAATACCGACAATTACCGTTGCTTTCCGTCTTTCCCAGCCCAGTTCATCTTCGAAAGTCGATACTGCACTTTCCGTTAATGCAATAGAACTTGTGATTGCTGCAAACAGCACCAGTACAAAAAATAAAATTCCGACTCCGGTTCCAAGTCCCATGCTGTCAAATACTTTTGGAATCGTAATAAACATCAATGATGGACCCGCCTGCAGGGTTTCCGGATTTCCACCGGAAAATGCAAAGACTGCCGGAATAATCATCAGCCCTGCCATCATGGCAATCGCTGTGTCGAAGATTTCCACATTCTTCGTGGACTCTTCAATAGAAACTTCCTTCTTCATATAAGAACCAAAAGTAATGAGAATTCCCATGGCAATGGACAGGGAATAAAACATCTGTCCCATGGCTGTTACTACCGTCATCCAGGAAAAATTTTCAAAATTCGGAATCAGAAAATATTTAACTCCTTTTAATGCTCCCGGTCTGCTTACGGAATAAACCGTTATTAATATAGAAAGAACAACCAGCACCGGCATCATAAATCTGGATACCCGCTCAATACCATTCCGGACTCCGGCAAAGATAATCCCCAGCGTAAATACTGCAAAAAAAGCAAAGCAGATTTCTGTGGAAAGCCCGCTGGAAATGAAATCGGAAAAATATCCATCCGATGCAAGCTTACTGCCATTTCCCCTGATATATTCCACCAGATATTTCATTACCCAGCCGCCAATTACAGAATAATATGGCACGATTAAAACCGGAATAATCGCATTTATCCAGCCACCAAAAGAGAGCCAGCGGGATTTTCCAAAGGTATGATATGCTCCCACCGGGCTCTTCTTCGTCATTCTTCCGATAGAAGTCTCCGCCATAATCATCGTATATCCAAAAGTCAGTGCAAGTATAATATAAATCAGCAGAAAGATTCCTCCCCCATACTTTGCCGCAAGATATGGGAATCTCCATATGTTTCCCAGTCCCACAGAAGCGCCTGCTGCTGATAATACAAACCCTATCTTCCCCGAAAATGTACTTCTTTTCTCATTCTGTGTCTTCATTTTGTTTTTCTTCTCCTAAACTCATAATTTCCATAACGCAAAGTTATAAAAATCATAACACAGTCTCATAGTTCCTGCAATATTCTTTCTTTTTTCGCAATACATTCACTTATTTTCTCTTCTTTTTCACAGCGTATTCCCTTATATTTCCTTAGTTTTCTCGCAATTTGCAACCAATTCACAAATTTTTCACAAATTTATTAGCACTCACCTCTTGACAGTGCTAATAATTGGTGTTATAACATAGTCAGAACAAAGGAGAGGAACAAAAAGAGGTTCCTAAAACATCCCGGTTCCAAAGAAACAAGGTAAACAAGCATAGATAGATTTATTTAAAAAAGGAGAGATGACTTATGTTGATGCCTAGTATTTTTGGAGAGAATTTATTTGATGACTTCTTTGAGGATTTTCCATGGATGGACGATAACATGGATATGAAAAAGACTGAGAAAAAACTTTACGGTCGTAGAGCCGCACGTCTGATGAAGACAGATATAAAGGAGCAGGACAATGGTTACGAACTGGTCATTGATTTACCTGGATTTAAGAAAGACGAAGTAAGTGCTTCCTTAGAAAATGGTTACCTGACCATCAGTGCCGCCAAAGGCTTGGATGAGGAAGATAAAGATAAGAAATCCGGCAAGTACATCCGTAAGGAACGTTATTCCGGAGCCTGCAGCCGAAGCTTTTATGTTGGCGATGCCGTTACCGAAGAAGATATCAAGGGCGAATTTAAACACGGTATCTTAAAACTCTTCGTTCCAAAGAAAGAAGCAAAACCTGCTGTGGAAGACCACAAGTACATCGCCATTGAAGGATAACAGAACTTTATATAGTATCTGATTCAGATTAAGAAAGGAAGCATGTTATTATGTCAGACAAAAATCCAAAACATCCATTAAAAAAGAAGAAAGTAAAAGCTAAAATTAATGTAGCCGACCATGAGGCTGTTGAGGAAGCCAGAGAAGCTCACAGAAGCAAGAAACATTATTACTAATTACAATAGACTATTTCAGGAGGAATGACTTATGTTAGTACCAAGTATTTTTTCAAACAACTTTGTAGATGATATATTCGATGATGTATTTCCATTCGGAGCTTACAATGCTCCTGCAGCAGACAACCGTGCTGCCATGAACACTGACGTTAAGGAATTTGACGACAGATATGAACTGGAATTTGAACTTCCAGGTTTTAAGAAAGAAGATATCCAGGCTGAGCTGAAAGACGGATACCTCATCGTCAATGCCAAACACCAGGACAACAAGGACGAAAAAGGCAAAGATGGCAAATATATCCGTAAAGAACGTTACTATGGCTCTTACCAGCGTAGTTTCTATGTCGGAAATGGCGTTACTCAGGATGACATCAAAGGCGGTTTTGAAAATGGTATCCTGACTCTGACCGTTCCGAAGAAAGAAGCAAAACCTGCTGTGGAAGAAAAGAAATATATTTCCATTGAGGGATAATACCAGGATAATTAAAAGGGAAAAGGGGCGGTGTGAGTATTCACACCGCCTCTTCTTTTTATGTAAGAAACACGCTTTGCGTGTTTCTCGTAGTTTAGCTGACATTACTTTATCGTCGATGCCCGCTGTCTGATATTCTTATTAAAATTAATCACATTGTGATTATATTCTTCATCCATCAACTCGGAATGAATCATAAAATCTGCAGTTGCCTTATTATTCGCAATCGGGATGTCATATACCTGTGCAATACGAAGCAGTGCTTTTACATCCGGGTCATGAGGTGCTGCAGTAAGCGGATCTGAAAAGAAAATCACGAAATCTACTTTTCCCTCTACTATCTTAGCACCAATCTGCTGGTCTCCGCCCAGCGGACCGCTGTTATAGCCTTTTACCGGCAGTCCCGTCTGGTCTGTAATCATTTTTGCTGTTGTTCCAGTTCCACAAAGGAAATGCTTCTTTAAAGTTTCTGCATTGTCTTTGCACCACTGGATCAGTTCTGCTTTCTTTCCATCATGGGCAATCAATGCAATATTTTTCTGTTTTCCGATTGTCAAAGTAAGAAAATCCGGTTCCATACTCATATTGTGTCTTCTCCTTTATTGTATTATTTTCCAACCATTTTAGGATATCATGAGCAGAATCAGTTCATGATAAACATTTACCGCTCGTCAAATGCATAAATGCATTCTTCTCGCTTACGCTCATTATAACATGACAGGATGATTCCAGACAATGTTTGGGTAGAAATTACCTCAGATATAGCAAAGAATGTGCCTTGGCACATTCTCGCGCCTGCGGCGGTCACTTGCGACATCTACCTCATACACCCGCAGTGCGCATCCTCGCAGAGCGTTTTTTTTACTTTACAGGAAAGCAATTTCCTGTAAAGTAAAAGCGAGTACACCAAACAGTGTACTCGTTTCTTCTTCATCGATGCGACAGGATTTGAACCTGCGACCTCTGCGTCCCGAACGCAGCGCTCTACCAAGCTGAGCCACGCATCGTTATTCAGTTCTTTCACACGCTCAACTATATTAGCATATATCACATTTTTTGTCCAGTAATATTTTTATTTTCTTTTCTACTTAATCGTTTTATGTTGTACTTAAGTCAATCATAAGAACGGCTTTTTCAATGCCGAAGCAACTTTTTTACCAAACCGGATGCACTCATTATTACCTATGGTTCTCTTTCTATTTTTTAAAGTAACCAGGTAAAGGCAGACTTTCTTTCCCATTATAAAGATATTCCATTTCTGATTGCTGACAACTACAACGGCATGCGGCAATGTATCGAACATCTTGTGAATGTCCATGGCTATCGTAAGATTGCTTTTGTAGCAGGACCAGCTAACAACAAAGACTCCAATGAACGGCTGAAAGCCTAACGCGATGTTATGGCGGAACATCAGCTTCCGGTCACGGATGATATGGTCGTCTATGGCAACTACTCAGAGCTTGTCACCGAGCAGGTGGAATATATCCTAGACCACAACCCGGAATTAGAGGCAATTGCTTTTGCAAATGATAATATGGCAAAGGCAGGATACCGCGTCTGTGCTGCAAGAGACCTTTTGGTGGGATATGACATTGACCACGCAAAAACCATGGAACCACCACTGACCAGTGTTTCCCACAGCAGCTTCCAGTTCAGCTACCAGGCATTACAGAATGCGCTTATGCTCTGTCAGGGAAAGAAGCCACAATCCTGCCGGATGTCAGCCATTTTTCACCAGAGAAGTTCCTGCGGTTGCCAGCTGCACACCGGCTTTACCACACTGCGTCATATCAGCATGGAGCGGCTGCGTAAATGCCTGCCAAAGGATGCCATTACTGCAAGACTGGGCGGTGACGAATTTGTTTCCTTTATTTTAACCGATATATTAAAGCATTCCGACGCAATACTCTACGAGGAAAAGGTCAAACGGCGTGCAAGCATCAAGAAGTAGTCTATGACTTACTCTCCAAATCAGCATATAAAATGCCGGATGGTAAATCCATCCGGCATTCTTAAACCTCTCTTTTATTCATCCATTCCCCATTTGTCTTTCATGTATTCTTTTCCAAATCCGGAACCGATATTTTCATTGATTCTCCGGCCAAAGCATGCATAAAATCCAATTATTGCGGCGAATATCAGAATTCCAATAAATATAACCATAGTAAGTCCCCCTTCCTATGTCTCTTTATCTTTTCCAAAGTATAGCACAAGTATGTAAAGATGTCACTTATCTTTTTAAGGAACGGTACTATTTATAGAAATATCTTTTGTTTTACAAAACAACCAAAAGTTTTCCCTCACAAGAAGAAAGAATTATCTTTTTTTCCTGCAGCTGCGGAACCTCCACTGATGTCAGTGTCACACTGCCGGTGCCGGTATTTAAAAATACCAGGACTTTGTCGTCCCCAAAACTACGTAAAAATACATATACTCCCATCATATCATTGCAGTAAATTGTCCGGTAATTGCCCTTGCGTAATGCCACATGCTCTTTTCGGAGTGCAATCCAGCAACTGAACTTCTCTGCCAGACTTCCCTGTAATCTGTTGTTTTCTGCCTGCTGCTCCATTACTGCCTGCCAGTCCATGGCTGCCCGATACTCCAGTTCTTTCATTCCCTCGATATACACTTCATCCCCGTAGAATACCGATGGCACGCCCACTCCCATAAAGAGATAGAAAAATGCCAGCTCCATTCTCTTTCTATTTCCATTGCAATAGCTTAAAAATCTCGGAATATCATGGGAATCCAGAAAATTCATCTGTGCCAGGCTCACCTGCCATGGGTAGCGGTAAATCATCCGCTGCATCTGGGCATCAAATTCACTGACCGAAAGTTCTCCCTTTCCAAAAAAATCCCGGCACAGATAAGAAAAAGTATAATTCATCGTAGAATCAAACTGGTCTCCCTGAAGCCAGATGCCTGCTTCTTCCCAGATTTCGCCTATTAGAAATATATCCTCTTTTACCGCTCTCACCGCATGACGGAATGCTCTCCAGAATTCATGATTGATTTCATTTGCCACATCCAAGCGCCAGCCGTCAATATCTGCTTCCCGAATCCAGTAAGTTCCAACATTGCAAAGGTACTCCACCACTTCAGGATTTCCGGTATTAAGCTTTGGCATTTCCTTTACATAGGCAAACGCCTCATAATTCGGCGGATCAGCGTACTGTATCGTTTCCGGCAGGTGATAAAACCAGTTATAATATCTTGATGCTTTTCCCTTCTGCCGCACATCCCGGAATGCAAAGAAATCTGCTCCACAATGATTAAATACACCATCTAAAATAACCCGGATTCCTCTCTTGTGGCACTGCTGCACCAGTTCTTTTAAATCCGCTTTATTTCCAAGACAGGGGTCGATTTCAAAATAGTCAATGGTATCATATTTATGATAAGACGCTGCTTCAAAAATCGGATTCAGATAAATGCAGTTAATTCCAAGCTTTTCGATATAGTCAAGGTTTTCACAAATTCCTTTCAGTGTACCACCCAGATGATTCTTACAAATCCGGTCCGGTAAAATTTTTCCATTGCTATCGCTTTTTTCATCCGGCAAAAGCATATGCCTTGTCGTCTTTTTCCTTCAGTTCCCGTCTGTCATTTGCAAAACTGTCCGGGAAAATATGATACATAACAATGTCTTCTGCCCACTCCGGGATATCTAAAATATCCTCTCTTCTAATATATGGAAACTGGAAATATTCTGCCCTGCCACAGGACAGTTTCTCTGCAAATCCTCTTCCATAATAATAAAGGCTTTCTGTATCGTCCTCTAACCGGAAATAATAGCATACCCTGGTATACGGAGATGTAATCTTAACTTCATAATAATCATAAAGCATATCGGATGCCACATGTTCCATTTCACTTTGTTTCACCGGAAGTGGCTCTTCCATTGCCACCCGGTCTCCCCAAAGCAGCACGCACCGTTTTAAATCGCCCTTTTTACAACGGATTCTTATTACCAGCCGGTCTTCTTTTTCTGCAAAAGCAAATTGTGACAGTGGAATATGCAAAATTGCTTCTTTTTCCATTTTATTTCTATCCTTTCACACCACCTGCAGTAAGACCGGATACCATATACTTTTGTATACAGAAGAAAATAATCAGCACCGGAACAGATACCAGGATAGCGGCTGCGGAGAACATTCCCCAGCTTCTGGTGTAATCGTTGGACTGTAACTGATATAATCCACCTGCCAGTGTATAACTGTTTTCATTCAGTAGAAATGTTGTGGAAAACAGATATTCATTCCATACAAAAATAAGTACCATCACAGAAGTTACAATGATTGCCGGACGAGCCAGCGGCATTACTACCTTCCACAACAGCTGGAAATCCGATGCACCGTCAATTTTCGATGCTTCTTCAATTTCTATCGGAATGGTATCAAAATATCCCTTCATATTCCAGATAGAGAAAATGCACATGCTTCCCGCATAAATAATCACCAGTCCCAGTTTCGTGTCCAGCATATTCATCTGTTTTAAAAGACGGAATAATGCAAACATGGACAGGATCTGTGGGAATGCATTTAAGAGAAGCAGTAATTTTAAAATGCCATTTCTTCCCTTAAAACGGTATCTTGAAAATGCATAAGATGACACCATGGCAAATCCGATAGCAATGACCATTGTAAAGAAGCTTAATACGGCAGAGTTATAAAACCACCGCAAAAACGGCTTCTGCGTCAGTATATTTTTATAATTATCCAGTGTAAATTCCTTTGGAAACAAAGATAATCCGGAGGACAATGCTCCACTTCCCCTTTCAAAGGAAAGATTCAACGCATATAAAATCGGTACCAGTGCCAGCAGACACAGTATAATATAAAAAATATGTAATCCGCTAAGCTGTAAAATCTGTTTTCTCTTTTTCTTAGTCATAATTTTCCTCCTTTACCCCTCGATTGGTAAACAGCGAAAATACCATGATGAGGAAAAAGATAATAATGGATACCGCAGAGGACAGCCCATAGTTATTTGAAACAAACGCATTCTGCTGTGCATAAGTAATTACGGTCTGTAAGGTTGCCCCTGAATATGCTCCCTTCTGCATCGTAAGAAGATATACGATATCAAACTGCTTAAATGTGGTAAATGTCGTCATAATAACCGCCGGTGCAATAATTCCTTTCATTGCCGGAACGGTAATATGGATGTTCTTTGACCAGAAACCTGCTCCATCCAGTTCTGCGCTTTCATAATAGCTGCGGTCAATACTGGACAGTGCACCGTCTATCATCATAATCATAAACGGCAATGCCATCCACAGGTTTAGAGTCATACAGGAGAGAAATGCCGGCACATTGGTGGAAAGGAAATTTACCTTTCCAAAGCCAAGTGCCACCAGAATCTTATTCAGAAGACCAAACTCTGTGTTATAAATGCCTACCCTCCACAAAAGAATGGACACATATGCAGGCATTGCCCACGGGAACATCAAAAGAGTCTTGTATACACGTTTTCCCTTTAAATCTTCTCTTTGAAATCCCAATGCAATAAAATATGCCACAACTACCTGTATCACCATATTTAATGCGGTCCAAAGTAAGGTTGTAAACAATGCTCCAAGAAAACCGGAATCTGCCTTTAATAATGCCCTGCTATAGTTGGATAGTCCGATAAATTCATAATTTGACCAGTGAAAAAGATTCATATTGGTCAGTGATATATAGCCCGTATAAATAATCGGGAATACAATAACCATTCCAATCAATATCAGTGCCGGCATACTGTAAAGCCATGGTGTTAATTTCCGTTTGTTCTTCATATACACACTTCTCTTCCTAATTTTCCTCTTTATTGCTTCTAAATAAACTCCTTCTTACTGCATATCTGCAATGGCATCCAATGCCTCCTGCTGATAAGTCTCTGCTGCAGTGTCAATATCTTCCCCGGATTTGTTGACTGCCGCCAAAAATGCTTCTGCCGGTCCCCACATAACGCTCATCTGTGGAATGTTTGGCATAGGCTGTGCAGTTTCTGCAGTTGCTTTCATTGCCATAATCATCTCATTTGCAGCAACATCTGCGTCATCATATGCTTTGCTGTTTGCCGGTGCACAGTTTGATTTATTCGCCAATGCAATACCTACTTCCGGGCTTGCAATTGTCTCTAATACTTTTGCAATTGCTTCTTTCTTATTTTCTGCTGCATATTTTAAGACACCAATGCTCTGTACACCTGAATATGGTGCCAGTCCGTTTCCATTCGGAAGTTTAAAATCCGCTAAGGATTTAATACCAAGGTCAATGCCCGCTGCCTTGATTCCGGATACCAGCCATGGTCCACCGATGATTGCTGCTGCCTGGCCTTCATTGAATAATGCAGTTACTGTGTTGTAATCTCCATCTGCCTCCAATGCTGCAAATTTCTGATTGTATGCGATAGCATCCTTGGTTTCCTGTGTATTTAATCCAGGATTTGCATCTTTATCAATAATATATCCACCAAAACCATTGATCACCGGTGCCACATTGTATGCGGTAGAATGCTGATTTACCAGCGCATAAGTTCCTGCATCCACATCGGTATGTGCTACCATATAATCATACAGTTCATCTGTTGTTTCCGGCACATCACCTTCCCATTTTGCCTTATTATACATAAAGAGCAATGTCTCATAATAAACCGGCATCAGGTACTGGGTATCCTTATAATTACCTGCTTCTACGGTCATCGGTAATAAATCCGCCATTACATCCTCACTGATAACATCCGTAATCGGAGCTAAAATCCCCATTTCTGCAAATGTTCCCAATGAATCATGTGCATAAAGATACATATCCGGTCCGTTGGATTCATCATTTCCATATAACTGAAGCTGGTCGGTCAGACCGCTCTTCTTTTCAAAGGTAACCTTGATATTATCCTCTGCCAGTTTCTCATTCGCACAATCCGCAATGGTCTGCATGATATTCTCATCCCCATCATGCCAGATTTTTACTTCTGTCATTTCATCCTCTGCATCATTTCCAAGTACTTCTGTAGTCTTTCCTTCGTCATTTCCTGCTTCTTTTCCACAACCGGATAATGTGCCGATTGTCATTGCGGTACAGAGCAACAGACTCAACACCCTTTTCTTCATAAAATACCTCCGTTTTCCGGTTTCTTTAGGAAACCGTTTTCTTTATTTTCTTTTTTTCCTGCAATTGGTTCCTCTTGCTAAGTCTATATTTATCACTTTTTTCCTTTGTTTACAATGTTTATTTGTCAAAAATGATTGACTTTGTTAGGAAACCGCTATACTATATTTTTAAATTTATACATTTTTTCAGGAGGTATTTTATGTCTGTTACCATCAATGATGTTGCCAATGAAGCCGGTGTTTCCAAATCCACTGTTTCTAAAGTTTTAAATCACTGGACCACCATATCCCCAGCCACTGTGGAAAAGGTTCATGCAGCAATTGAAAAGCTTCATTATACCCCTAACTCCCGGGCTGTAAGCTTTGCAAAAGGTGCTACTTCCAATATTGTCTATCTTACCAATCTGGAGAAAGATACTGCTTATCGGAATCCGCATATGTTTGACATTATGTGCGGCGTACACCATACCTTGTCCGAAAACAACTATTCCCTGACGCTTGTCAACACTTCTGAAGAACACTATCCCGGAGAAAAAGTCAGCGAAGTTATCACAAGCGGTTCCTCCGATGGTCTTATCATCCACGGCTCTGCCATTAATAAAGAAATTGCAAATCTTATTCTGGATGCAGGCTTTCCACACATTATCATTGGGCATCCGAGTTTTGAAAGCCGCTTATGCTGGGTAGATACCAACCACGCCCTTGCCGGTGAATATGCCGCTGCCCACATGATAGCCTGTGGTTATACAGATGTCGCCTTTATCGGAGAGCGCAAAACCGATTATATTTCTGCCCAGCGTCAAAAAGGATTTATGGCAGGCATGTTAGACAGAGGCTTTCACATTCCGGCTGCCCGTATCGGAAATACCGATTCCAGCTGCCAGCACGCTTATTCTGTTACTTCTGATATGCTGACACAGCCTGTACCGCCTCGCGCTATTGTATGTGAAAATAACACCCTCGCATTAGGTGTCATCCAGGCCGTCAAAGACCGGCAGCTTTCCATCCCGGATGACATTGCCATACTTACCTTTGACGTCTACCCATATTCCAGCATCATCGACCCACAGCTTACCATTGTAGACATCAATGTCTATGATACCGGTGTGCAGGCAGGCTCCATGATGATCCGTAAGCTTCAGAACCCGGAACTTCTCATCCAAAGCTATACAACGCTTCCTGTTATCATCCAGGGAGAAAGCACCAGACCACTGCCATAAGAAACACCCCTGTCAATCTGACAGGGGTGTTTCTTTTGCGCTCATTATATGATAATTATTGATAAGCCAATCAGCTTATCATTAACTTTCATCGCTCACTATTTCATTTTCATAATGATATCTCTTGCAACGGCTTCTTCCACCGGTGTAGCAAATACGCCTTCCTCAAACTCTACGATTCCACCAATTCCTTTCTCTACAACGAAACGGAGTTTTCCGTCCCGGACTTTCTTATCCGTATATAATTTCTTAACCAGGGCTTCCCGGTCAATGTATTCCGGAATCTCTACCGGCAGCTTCGCTTTCTCTAACAGATTCTTTACTGCTGTTTTCTTCTTCTGTCATGTAACCAAGTCGGTGTGCCAGTTCTGTCATAGCTACCATTCCAATGGAAAGTGCTTCTCCATGAAGCAGTCTATAGTCACTGACTGTCTCAATGGCACGTCCTACCGTATGTCCTAGATTCAAGATTTCTCTTAAGCCCTGCTCTTTTTCATCCTTCATTACCACAGCATATTTAATCTGGCAGTTCTTCTTTGCGATGTATTCACAGGCTTCTCTGTCTCCCGCAAAAATATCTTCCATATGTTTTTCCAGGAATTCAAACATTTCCTTATCTGCCATACAGGCATGCTTGATTGTCTCTGCCATACCACTGGATAACTGTCGCTGTGGCAGTGTTTTCCATGCTGCAATGTCAAGATATACTTTCTCCGGCTGGTTAAAAAGTCCAATCAGATTCGTTGCCAGTGGTGTGTCTACTGCGGTTTTTCCACCAACAGATGCATCTGCCGCCGCCAAAAGTGTCGTAGCATAGTTAATGAATGGCACTCCTCTGCCATAGGTTCCTGCCAGAAATCCAGACAAATCGGTTACCACACCTCCACCAACGGCGATGATGCAGCAGTCTCTCCGGAAGCCTGCCTCTAACATGGCATCTTCTACTTCTTCTTTCGTCTTTCTTGTCTTGCTGGTCTCTCCTGCCGTAAAAACAAATTCTTTTGCCTGATATCCGGCTTCCTGCAACAATGTTACAATGTGGTCTGCATAAAGTTCCTTTACAGTACTATCAGTAATTACTGCAAATTTCTTAATCTTTCCAACCAGACCGTTTTTTAAATCTTCTATTAACCGGTTCTCAAGCTGGTAGCCTATCTCGATTTCGTAACTGTCATCAACTACCTTCTTCAATTCTACCTGAAATACACTCATGTTTTTCTCCGTTCTATCCTGTGTCTTGTAAATCTGCGCCTGTCACAGATTTTTATTTCGTTTATTATACTATTTTGCTCTTTTCTCTGCAACCACAGGAGCTCTAATCGAAAGAAATTCCCTGTTTGCGAAATTTCCTATTTCATGCCAGATACTTCTCTATGTATGCAAGATACGGTTTCTTGTTTACCTTATCCTGATTTGTCACATACCAGTCATAAGCTTCTTTTAAGCCATCCGCCAGTGGTTTCGTCCCACTCATAAGTGCAAGCTGTTTCGTAACGTCCAGTGCATATTCATAATTATAAAAGCTGAAATAATTACGCTGCTCTTCCTCCGCTGTAACTTCCACAAACTCTGCCTGCTTTCCTGCCGCCTGATAGCACAGAGTTACCCAGTCACGAATGGATATGCTCTCTTTATTTCCAACATTGAAAATGTGCTGCTTTGGGTGTCTTTCCACAAGAATATCTATAAATCTGCACAAATCTTCCACATGAAAAAATTGCAGCTTCATGCCGCCCTCCTGTGGCAGATAAAATTTCCGGTTTTCCAATGCACAGTCAAATACAAAGGCTTCCCGGTATACATTATTCATTGGACCATATAAATAAGGCGGTCTAACCACCACACCAGTGCTGGTCTGAAAGGTATAGTAGATAATTAAGATTCTGGAAGAGATGCAAGATATTCTTTCACTCGTCCATAGTAGATGCGTAGAAACTTGTTAGCACCGGCAGTCATATAGACATAATACGGTTTCTTTTGAGCCCGTTTTTTGTCTAAGAACTGATACACAGGATCATCTTGTGGATGTGTTTTGATTAAGACATCCATTACCTGAAATAGTGTTTTCCTGAGGTCAGAAGAACCTCGTTTTGAAGTTGGAACACTTTTCTGTTCATAAGAGCCGGATTCGTTAACACCAGGGTCTACACCGGCAAAAGCAGTAATGGCACCCTTGTGAGTGAAACGGGAAACATCACCAATCTCAGCCATCAGTTGAGGACCGAGTGACGTTCCAACCCCTTTCATTGCCATAACAACGGGATACTCCGGAAGCTTGGATGCAGTTTCGTTCATGAGAGTGCGTAGCGACTCAACAGTAATAGAAGCACTGTTAAGTTGGTCAACTGCCTGCTTGATAATAAGCTTTGTAATGTCATCCTTAGGAAGTACAGGAACAAGCTCCTTTGCTTTTCCATAGATTTCTTCAGCTTTTGACTTGCTGAAGTTGTACTTCTTGCGTTTGCACCAGTTTTCATAGTGATCAATAAAAGCGTTTATGGACATTTTACGGACACAGTCTACATGCCAGTATGTAGATGCAAAATCGACCCATTTCTGGCTGCCGTCACTACGTGCAGGACTGTCAAAATAAGTATTAACACCAGGATAGGTTTGGTCAAGGATGCCGATAAGGTTATTCTTCATAGCCGTCTTGTGCTTCATGTAAAAGCCAAACTGACGGTTCATGGTTTTGAGTTGATTGCGTAATTCATCCATAACGCTATACTGTTTCAGATTTTGCCACTTGTCAAGTGCATATCGGGCAATTTTAACAGAGTCAGCTTTATCTGTTTTGACTTTACGAAGGGAATCGTTATCAAAATCCTTGATAAGCTTTGGGTTAATGGCACTAACGAAAAGATTTGCTTCGGAAAGTTGATGGGCAAGGACTTCGTAATAGCGTCCGGTATGCTCCATTACAATTCGGGACTCACCTTCGATAGACTTGATAAGTTTTACAAGCGAATTGATGTCACTGGATGTGTGTTTAATTTCAAAGGGTGTGGAAACAATTTCGCCAAAAGGCCGCATAATAGCAACCATACTTTTACCTTTTGAAACATCGATACCTACTGCGTTCATAAATTTGTCACTCCTTAAGATTATTGCAATGGATAAGTACCAGTTTTACTCATTGCCTATTCAATCTACTGTGGTGTGACACGAATGCACCTGAGGTGATTCAACCTGCATAAAACGAACGCTGCGAATGAGGAGCTGGTTATCAGTCTGTGTTACGGACGCGAAGTCCAAGAAAGGAGAAGATATCCAATTGCTACCTACACATCGAAAATAAAATAGCTCCTCCCATTGAATTGTCCAAAAAAGCCCCAATAAAGAAACCTACAATTCCCGCAAGTACCATAATACAAACTGCATCCACTGCTTTAAATTTTCTCATAAAAATACCTCCGTTTTTTGCGCTCTTCTTGTTTTTAACTTCTATTTACCCACAACAATTTACATATCATATTATACTTATTATTGTTTCGCATGTATATAGCTTATCTTTAGCTTTCTTTTATGAATTACTTTTTGACTTTCTTTTTTTAATGAAATAAAGACGAAGGGATTCAAAAATGCTGTTAAAAATAGATGAACGCCAAAATATCAACTCCACGATGTTGTTTTGCCGAACACTTTTAAACGTTATTCCCATGTTTCTTTCCTCCATGTCATAATTTTTAATACAATAACTATTGAAACAAAAGCTGAGAAAAAGGAATGCTACAATTAAAAAATGCAGTCATTCCTTTTTCTCTATACATTTATTCTGTTGTTTCAACCTCTTCCTGCGGTGTCACATCATATAGCCATACTCCTTTTTTCTCTTTCTTATTTAAATTCAATGTGTTTTTCGTTTTAGTTCGTGAATATCCTGTATATAGTTGTTCATCATCAGATTGTGACAACCATCCACAAGTCATCGGATAACCTTTGCTCAAAATCGGTTCATCATAGTATATGAATCCACTCATTGTAATTTCTCCCCCAATACTTATATTTACCTCTTCATGCACCTCTATCTCATATTCATTAAGTTCTTCTTCTGTTACATTCGACCAATCTTCGTAAAAAGTGTAAAATTTTACTTCTTTATTGATAGTCGTCCCGATTAATGAATTCAGTTCAGAATATATATCAGTATTCATAAATCCATATTTAGGAGAAACATTTGTTATCAATAACTCTATTATTGTTTTCAAAATGAATGTTGCTGCCGGTGGGTCAAATAAGATTAAAATAATAAACGGACTGACCGCACATATCTTTCGGCATAATTACTGTGCAAACTTATGTTATCAGATGCCAAACATCAGTATTAAAAGAATTGCACAATTATTAGGTGATTCTGAGAAGATGGTTTTAGAGGTTTATAATCATGTTCTGGAACAGAAAGAAAACGTGCAGGAAGTAGTAAAAAATTCAATTAATTTTTGAAGATGAAGGGGTTCAAAAATGCCCTTGAAGATGGGGTGAAGATGAATATTTGGGCTTACTTAGCACTACTTCCGATCACTCACAAAAATGGCGGAAACACTGTATTTATCAGCATTTCCGCCATTTTCAACTAATGAGACATCGGGGATTCGAACCCCGGACAACTTGATTAAAAGTCAAGTGCTCTACCAACTGAGCTAATATCCCATTTCTCAGGTTTTCTGAGAATGCCCAGTTCCGGAATCGAACCAGAGACACGAGGATTTTCAGTCCTCTGCTCTACCAACTGAGCTAACTGGGCAAGAGTTGCGGGAACAGGATTTGAACCTGTGACCTTCGGGTTATGAGCCCGACGAGCTTCCAGACTGCTCCATCCCGCGATAAGTGTTATCTTCTAAAAAGAAGAATGGGCAGAGGTGGATTCGAACCACCGAAGCAAGTTGCAGCAGATTTACAGTCTGTCCCCTTTGGCCACTCGGGAATCTGCCCATTTCTATACAATATGAAATTATGTATAAAGCCGATGATCGGACTCGAACCGATAACCTGCTGATTACAAATCAGCTGCTCTGCCAATTGAGCCACATCGGCATATCTTGCGATACACTTATAACTACAAGAAAAGTGGGACCTACAGGGCTCGAACCTGTGACCCTCTGCTTGTAAGGCAGATGCTCTCCCAGCTGAGCTAAGATCCCATTAAACGACCCAAGCGGGACTCGAACCCGCGACCTCCGCCGTGACAGGGCGGCGCTCTAACCAACTGAGCCATTAGGCCTTAAAGGTACATACCTTCAAAACTTCATACAGATTGTTTTCCGAGTTGCTTTGGTCAAGCCCTCGACCGATTAGTAACAGTCAGCTCCACACGTTACCGTGCTTCCACCTCTGCCCTATCTACCTGATACTCTTTCAGGGGTCTTACTGTCTTGAAGACAGGGACATCTCATCTTGGGGGGGGCTTCACGCTTAGATGCCTTCAGCGTTTATCCCTTCCGGACTTGGCTACCCAGCTATGGATTTGGTATCCAGCTGATGCACCAGTGGTCCGTCCAGCCCGGTCCTCTCGTACTAAGGCCAGCTCCCCTCAGATATCCTACGCCCGCGCCGGATAGGGACCGAACTGTCTCACGACGTTCTGAACCCAGCTCGCGTACCGCTTTAATGGGCGAACAGCCCAACCCTTGGGACCTGCTACAGCCCCAGGATGCGATGAGCCGACATCGAGGTGCCAAACCACTCCGTCGATGTGAACTCTTGGGAGTGATAAGCCTGTTATCCCCAGGGTAGCTTTTATCCGTTGAGCGATGGCAATCCCACTTTATGCCACCGGATCACTAAGTCCTACTTTCGTACCTGCTCCACCCGTCGGTGTCGCAGTCAAGCTCCCTTCTGCCTTTGCACTCTTTAAATGGTTTCCGAC
>VOFC01001247.1_pt1:105000-244000 | contig 244000 bp, 244 predicted proteins | sample 5384161 | NCBI WGS metagenome assembly VOFC01 (sample SAMN12384722, study PRJNA508395) | human gut metagenome | isolation source: healthy gut B | host: Homo sapiens
AATTTTCACTGGTAAATACGCTCTTTATTTCCTGGTTCAGTGCAATTTCATCATCCGGCTCCGGCTTCTGGGTACCGCTGAATAAAATAATTTTGGAATCGCCAAATGCCACCAGACGGTTGTTATCGGTAAATTCTATCTGTGGTATTATCACATCCGGATAGTCAAAGCTTCCTACCATATAATCAATCTCATTTTGTCCTACTGAGCCAAAATTGTAACATTTGATTGTGCTGCATACTTCTCCATTATTGACCGTAAGCATGGATACCGCCAGCTTCTTTCCGTCATTGCAAAGGGAAATGTCCAGCGGATAGCCGCTTTTTTCTGTATAGAATGCGCCGGACACCAGATTTTTTCCATTTTTGTCATACATACGGATGTAATTCTCTCCGTCACTCTCCATCCATACTGCCACAACGCCCTGGTTGGCTACGCTTATTCTGGAGATATTCATCGGTGTCTCAATTTTGCCCTGCATTCCCGCCTGATTCATGATATAAATTTCAGTTCCGCCCTTATCTGCCAATGCCACATAATCCTCACAGACATCTGCCATTGGTTCTTTCATCTCATAGGTCTGATTCCAGTACACTTCATCATTGGCGTCGGTATAAATTGCCCCATCGTTACTATATTTGATAAAACCATTTCCATATGCAAGAAACTGGCTTCCAGCAGTGTCCTGACGTTCCACGCTTTTTTCTACCGTGTAACTATTATATTTCCGCAATTTCTGAAAAAAGAAAATCCCCAATGCTGCAACAGCCGCCAGTGCCAGTAACAACAATATGATTTTTATTATTTTCAAACGATGTTTCCGTATTTTGGTATTCAGTTCTTCTTCGTCTGTTTCAATGGTACGAAACTGTGTTTTATCTGCCATTTCTGTTTCTTAACTCCTGCTGTTCTCTTCACTCTTCTATTGATTATAGCCTATATTCCATGTTTCGGCATTATTTTTTTCTTATGGAAGTATTAATTTTTCGCCAACCTTTATATTATCGACATTTTCAATCCCATTTGCCGCACACAAATCTGCCACATGGGAAGCATCCTGATATATCTTTTTACTGATGGAAATCATGCTGTCTCCCGGCTGCACGATATAATAGCCCTGCTGCAATATAATTTCCGCCTCGGACTGGGGCTGTGTACTTGCGGATGCTGCCTGGTCAGATGTATTATCCGGTGCTGCCGTATTATCCGGTGCTGTCGTGTTATCCGGTGCTGCCGTGTTATCCGGTGCTGCCGTGTTGTCCGCAACCTGTAAGTTTTCTGCATTCTCTTTTTCCGTTGGTTCTACCTGTCCCGCAAGGTCCTCGATGACCAGCTTTGTCTGGGTTTCCGTATCCAGTGCAGGGTCTGTTCCTGATGAATCATTTTTCTGTTCCATGACACTGACCGCAGTTTCTAATTTCTTCATTTTCTCATAATTATTGAACATGCTGATGCCTACAACTATGATTGCAATGACCACCAGAAGACCACTTCCATAAACCAATGAATGAAATGCCGGCAGTTGAAAATTCTTTTTGGGTCTGTTTAAGACCAGCTCCCGGTAGTTTTTTAATGCCTCATCCCGGACTTCCTCCGGTTTCACTTCCTGCGGTGGTGTGTCTTTCCGCGATACTATCATATACTCCTGCATCGCCTGGTTGCGTTCATAATAGATATAATAGCCTTCTTTTTTATGAACGGCTCCATCTTCATATATGTATAACGTTTCTTCTTTTTCCAGGGAATCCGACAGCAGCAGAAGTCTATTGTTTCCACCAAAGAAATTTTTCAGTATCCGTTCCAGTTCCGGTGTCAGGCAGGGTGCTGTCCCCTTCTCATCATAAAACCAGCCCAGCAGTGTGCTTCCGTCAAAATAGCGTTTAATTAAGGTGCATATTTCTGTCCGGATTTTCTCCTGAAAGACCGGAGCTGTCCCACAATATGCAATTTCCGGCAATTCAAATGCCCCATTTACATAGATATTCGTGTTTTTGCCATGGGTTTCGGTTCTGCCCACCAGAATGCATACCCTCCGTTCATTCATTCCGAGAAATGCCGGATGCAGATAGGTGTATACATAATCTTCTATGAAAATGTGTTTTTCACCCTCTGGCGTCCCTATCTGGCGGAAATTTCGTGGAAACGTTGCCGTATCCTCCGCCTTCTCGTTCGTTCTTCTATTTTCTGTCACTATATTTCCTGTTGCGGTATTTCCTGCCGGTGCATTTCCTGTTGCTGAATTTTCTATTTCCTTCCGTTGTATAATCTCTATCACGTCTGCCGCCCCTTTCCTCTTGTCTTGGGACAACCATAACACAGAGGCGGCGGATTTTTTGCCATATCATGGATGGCGAAAAATGAAGTTTTTGACAGGTTTTTACGAAAAAAGCTGCCACTTTTTCAGTGACAGCTTTCCTTTTTGTCCTTTTTAGTTTTCTTTTACAAAGGCTTTTACCTTTTTGTAGATACTTTCTGCATCCAGTCCGTATTTTGCAATCAGTTCCGGTGCCGGGCCCGACTCACCAAAGGTATCATTTACGCCAATACGGAGTACTTTGGCCGGTGCTTTCTCGCAAAGGACTTCACATACAGCACTTCCAAGTCCACCGATGATGGAATGCTCTTCTACGGTTACGACTTTGCCTGTCTTAGCGGCTGATGCAGCAACTAATTCTGCATCGATTGGCTTAATGGTATGGATGTTGATAATCTCTGCATCAATGCCATCTTCTGCCAACATTTTCTCTGCTGCTAATGTCTCGCTTACTTCCAGTCCGGTTGCAAAGATGGTAACATCTTTTCCTTCTTTTAAGACGATTCCTTTTCCGATTTCGAATTTGTAATCTTCGTTATCGTTAAATACAGGAATTGCAAGTCTGCCAAATCGGAGGTAAACCGGTCCTACATGTTCATATGCCGCTTTTACTGCAGCTTTTGCTTCAATATCATCACTCGGATTGATCACTACCATTCCAGGAATTTCACGCATCAGTGCAAGGTCTTCTAAGCACTGGTGGGTTGCACCGTCTTCTCCTACAGAGATTCCTGCATGGGTTGCACCGATTTTTACATTCAGGTGTGGATATCCGATTGCGTTACGCACCTGCTCATAAGCACGTCCTGCTGCAAACATTGCAAAGGAACTCATGAATGGAACTTTACCGCAGGTAGAAAGTCCTGCTGCGATTCCAGCCATATTTGCTTCTGCAATTCCACAGTCCAAGAAACGTTCCGGAAATGCTTTCTTGAAGATTTCCGTCTTGGTTGCACCTGCCAAATCGGCATCTAATACTACAAGGTCTGTGTGTTCCCTGCCCAGTTCTACTAAAGCATTACCGTAGCTTTCTCTTGTTGCAATCTTCTTTACTTCTGACATAATGCTTCACCTGCTTTCTTCAATTCTTCCATTGCCTGTTCGTACTGCTCGTCATTTGGAGCTTTTCCATGCCAGCCCACCTGATTTTCCATAAAGGAAACTCCTTTTCCTTTGGTGGTCTTTGCGATGATTGCAACCGGCATGCCTTTTACTTTCTTTGCTTCTGCAAAGGCATTACGGATTTCTTCCATATCATTTCCATTGATATTGATTACATGGAAATTGAATGCTTCAAATTTCTTATCAATCGGATATGGAGAACATACTTCTTCTACCGTTCCATCTATCTGAAGGTTATTGTTATCTACGATTACGGTCAGGTTGTCTAAGTGATGTGCGCCTGCCCACATAGCAGCTTCCCAGATTTGTCCTTCCTGAATCTCACCATCACCACACATTGCATATACCTGGTAATCCTTATCATCCATCTTACCAGCCTGTGCCATTCCTACTGCGCAGGACAATCCCTGTCCTAAGGAACCTGCAGACATATCAACACCCGGAATATGTTTCATATCCGGATGTCCCTGTAAATAAGAACCTGTATGACGCAGTGTCACAAGATCTTCTACCGGAAAATATCCTTTGTGTGCCAGTACAGAATATAATGCCGGAGCTACATGTCCTTTCGACAGCACAAATCTATCGCGGTCTGCCATCTTCGGATTCTTCGGATCCACATTCATCTCTTCAAAATACAGATATGTCATAATATCTGCTGCGGAAAGCGATCCGCCTGGATGTCCGGATTTTGCACTGTGCAATGCCGTAACAATACTTTGTCTTACTTCATTTGCCTTTTTTTCCAACTCTGCATTCGTCATTTTACTTAACCTTTCTCATGAATAAGCTTGTTTGTATCCATTACAACTCCACACGTCCCTCTAACGCGCGAAGTAATGTTACCTCGTCAATGTATTCCAAATCCCCTCCCACAGGGACGCCGCTGGCAATTCTTGAGACCTTGATTCCGGTCGGTTTCACCAGCTTGCTGATATACATTGCTGTTGTCTCTCCCTCTAAACTTGAATTGGTGGCAATAATGACTTCTCTTACATCACCCTCCAGCCGATGTATCAGCTCCTTGAGCTTAATGTCATTCGGTCCGATTCCAAGCATCGGAGATATTGCCCCATGAAGTACATGATATACTCCTTCATATTTTCCAGTTTTCTCATAAGCTGCCAGATCCCTGGTGTCCTCTACTACCATGATTACGCTGTGATCCCGCTGGGGATTTTTGCATATCGGGCAGAGTTCATCATCGGTCAGGGTCAGGCACTCTTTGCAGTAGTGTATATTCTGTCTTGCATCTAATATGGAACGACTTAATTTTTCCACATTTTCTTCCGGCATATTCAAAATATGAAATGCCAGTCTCTGCGCCGACTTTGGTCCAATTCCCGGCAAGCCGGAAAGTTGTTCTATCAGACGGCTTATCTGGCTGCTGTAATAGTCCATTCTGTTTCCTCTTCTCCTTCAGCCGATTAGAATGGGAATCCACCGCCAAGTCCACCCATGCCGCCGGTAATCTTGGACATGGACTGCTGGGAATATTCTTCTATCTGGCGCAGTGCCTCATTGGTTGCTGCCATAATCATGTCTTCTAACATTTCTACATCATCCGGGTCAACTGCTTCCGGATCAATCTTTACTTTGGTTACTTCTTTCTTACCGGAGACTGTAACTTCTACTGCACCGCCACCTGCTGCGGCTGTTACTTCTTTCTCCTCTAACTCCTTGGATGCCTCTTCCATCTGGCGCTGCATCTTCTGTGCCTGTTTCATAAGGTTTCCCATATTTCCCGGCATTCCGCCCGGAAATCCTCCGCCTCTTTTTGCCATGTTTCCATTTCCTCCTGTATTTTATTCATCTTCAATGGTTATATCCATATTGATTATCTGTGACAAATCCACATAGGATTCTTCAAACGGACGATTCGACTGATTCTGCTGAATCTGAATCTCCACTTCTTTTTCTATATAATCAGAAATCACCTGTCGGATTTCATTTCTGTGGTCTTCCTCTTCCACGTAGCCTGCTGCAACCGGGTCATCCAATACAATCATCAGACGGTCATCTCCGCCAAGACTTAAATGTGCTGACTTAAGATAGGTGCGCACCACGCCGCTCATCTTCGGCAGAATGGAATTCCAGTTCTTTACAATCTGTTCCACATCTTCCGGGATTGCTTTTGGCATTGGCGGACGGCTGACCGGTGCTGCTGCCTCGGCCGGCTGTGTCGCGGTATTCACCGGTGCTGCCGTGGGAATTCCCTGCTCCATCTTCTTTTCTAACTTTGCTAACCGGTCTGTAATGGAATCCATGTTGGTCTCCATTGCAGGTTTACATAATTTAATTATTGCAATTTCAATTAAGATTCGTTTCTGGGAAGAATATTTTACCTGATTGGACAGCTCGGAGAAAATCCGGATATACCGCATCAGTACATCTGCTTCTACCAACCGGGCTTCTTCTTTTAAAAGTGCCATGTTCTCAGAAGACATATCTAAGACTTCTTCCATATCGTCTGAGCCTTTTAACAAAAGCAGGTTTCTTAAATACCAGGTAAAGTCATTGACAAACTGCCCTAAATCTCTTCCCTCGATGACCAGCTCTTCTAACTGCGAAATGGCTCCTGCCACATCTTCTGCCAGTACTTTCCGCAGTAATTTAGAAAAGACTTCCGTATCTACTGCACCCAGCACCTCTAACACATGGTCATAGGTCAGCTTCTGTCCCAGATAAAAGGCGATGCACTGGTCTAAAAGGCTTAAGGCATCCCGCATGGATCCGTCTGCCGCTTTGGCAATATAGCGGATTGCCCGTTCTTCCACTTCCACATTTTCCTTTTCCATCAGTTCCATCAGGCGGTCTGATATGGTCTCAATGGAAATTCTCCGGAAATCATACCGCTGACATCTCGAAAGAATCGTAATCGGTATCTTATGGGCTTCCGTAGTTGCCAGTATAAAAATGACATAGGAAGGCGGCTCTTCCAGGGTCTTCAACAAAGCGTTAAAGGCTCCGATGGAGAGCATGTGCACCTCGTCTATGATATAAACTTTGTATTTTCCTTCTGTCGGGCGGTATGCTACCTCTTCCCGGATTTCACGGATATTATCTACACCGTTATTGGATGCCGCATCAATTTCGATAACATTCATGGAACTTCCTGCCGCAATTGCTTTACAGCTTGCACATTCTCCACAAGGGCTTCCATCTACGGGATGTTCGCAGTTGACTGCCTTGGCAAATATTTTTGCGATGGTTGTCTTACCGGTTCCTCTCGTTCCACAGAACAGATATGCATGGCCGATACGGTCTGCCTTTATCTGGTTCTTTAAGGTTGTTACTATATGCTCCTGTCCTTTGACATCCGCGAATTCCTGTGGGCGGAACTTACGGTAAAGTGCCATGTATGACATCTATTCCATCCTCGCTTCTCTTAATCTCCAAAGCTGATTCCAATGGTCTTTGCTTCTTTAATCATCTGACAATCCGGGTCAACAGTCTTTAACTTGCCAGCCACATCCTTCAGTGGAACACGCTTTGTCTTATCATTAACCATCGCAATCATGTATCCGTAATCTTCATCAATGATTGCCCGGGCTGCTGCTGCACCAAGTCGTGTACAGAGTGCACGGTCATATGGGCATGGGCTTCCGCCGCGCTGGGTATGGCCCGGTACGGTTACACGTACTTCGGTGCCACTGCGTTTCTCAATCTGGTCTGCAATCTCATAGGATACAGACGGATATTTATAATTCTTTAGCTTCTCTTTGTATTCTTTCTTGGAAAGTGCTGCATCTTCCTTGGAAATAGCACCCTCTGCTACCGCAAGAATGGTAAAGCCTTTTCCATCCCTGGTTCTCTTATCTATTGCTTCGATGACTTTATCAATATCATATGGGATTTCCGGCAGTAATATGATATCTGCTCCACTGGCAACACCTGCGTACAGGGTCAGCCAGCCCACTTTATGTCCCATGACTTCTACGATAAAGACACGATTATGGGATGCTGCTGTTGTGTGTATACAATCAATGGCTGCACACGCCACGTTGATTGCACTGTAAAAGCCAAAGGTAATATCTGTTCCATAGATATCGTTGTCGATGGTCTTCGGCAGATGGATGACATTTAATCCCTCTTCCCGAAGGAGATTGGCAGTCTTCTGTGTTCCGTTTCCGCCAAGGATTACCAGACAATCCAGTTTCAGTTTATGATAGGTCTGCTTCATTGCTTCCACCTTATCCAGCCCGTTCTCATCCGGCACACGCATCAGTTTAAATGGCTGTCTGGAAGAACCTAAGATGGTTCCGCCCTTGGTAAGGATTCCCGAAAAATCCTTTGATGTAAGCAGGCGGTAATCGCCATAAATCAATCCCTTGTAACCATTATAAAAACCGTAGATTTCCAACTCATCCACATTATGACTTAATCCTTTTACCACGCTGCGCATTGCTGCATTTAATGCCTGACAGTCTCCGCCGCTGGTCAACATACCTATTCTTTTCATTTGCTGCATCCCTTTCTTTGCTTATTGTTGTGCATACGCCCACACATCCAAAATATATTATAATATATTTTTTTTTAGGGTACAAGCTATAATGCCTGCTTAAGCAATTTATTTACAGGCAATTACTTTTAAGATATAATCCCATACTCTCTTTGTGGAAGAAATGCTTAATTTTTCCTCTGTGGTATGAATGGCAATCATATCCGGTCCGATGGAGACAGCATCCAGTCCGTCAATTTTACCTGCTAAAATGCCACACTCAAGTCCGGCATGAATTGCTTCTACGGTCGGCTCTTTTCCATACATTTCCTTGAAAATGCGGACCATATCATCCCGGAGTACAGAATCCCTGCGGTATTCCCACGCAGGATAATTACCGGTATTGGTGACTCTTCCGCCAAACTCTTCCACCAGCGCAGCAATACGTTTCAAAAGATATTCTTTTGCGGTTCCCACTGCACTTCTTACGGCATACTGCAGAGTCAGCTTGTCTTTTTCCAGAGTCAGAACGCCGAGGTTTAAAGAAGTCTCTACCAGTCCCTTGATGTCATCACTCATGCGAAGAATTCCATTTGGAAGCAGGTTGATTAAAAGCACTGTTTTTCTTGCCGCAGCTTCTGTTAATACTTCCTTCTCACAGTTTTCTTCTACTGCTACGGATATCTGGATATCCGGATCACTGGTGGAAAATTCATGGGTGATTTTCTCTGCAATTTCTTCTATTTTATGGACAAGCTGTGTGGCATCTTCCTGTACCATAAGCTCTGCTGCACTTTCTCTTGGAATGGCATTCTGCTTATTTCCGCCGGATAATGCTGCTATCTGATAATGATATTCATCTTTTAATTCTAAAAGAATTCTTCCCAATAAAATGTTGGAGTTGGCTCTTCCTTTGTCAATTTCCACGCCGGAATGTCCGCCCTTTAAGCCTGCCACATGAATAGAAACAAGATTTCCTGCGCTCTTTTCCCATTCCGCCGGAAGTTCACATACGGTGCTGCATCCACCAGCACAGCTTACCAGCATGATTCCTTCATTTTCAGAATCCAGGTTCAGAAGCTTCTTTGCTTTCAAGTGGGAAACATCCAGTGCTACGGCACCTTCCATGCCAACTTCTTCCGACACGGTACAGATAAATTCGATACGCGGATGTGCAATGCTGTCAGAATCCAAGATTGCCAGTGCATATGCAACTGCAATTCCATCGTCGCCGCCAAGGGTTGTTCCCTTTGCACTGATATAATCTCCGTTTACTTCCAGTGTCAGTCCGTCATTTTCAAAATCGATGGTGCAGCCCGGTTCTTTCTCGCACACCATGTCCATATGTCCCTGAATCATCAGTGGTGCAACGTCTTCATAGCCCGGTGCTGCCTCTTTGATGATAATGACATTTTTTACTTCATCCTGATAATATTCTAAGTTCCGTTCCTTTGCGAAGTTTACCAGATAATTGCTGATTTTCTCCTCTTTATAGGATGGACGGGGAATATTGCTGATTTCTTCAAAATAATGAAATACCTCTTTTGGTTCTAAGCCTGCTAATGCGCTCATTATGATTCCTTCTTTCTTAATTTATTCTCATATACGATAAAATGGTTGTTATGCAGAATCTTGATATACTGGGACAGTCTCTCGTAAAGAGGTTCTGCCTTGTCACCGAATCTTTCTTTTACCAGTGTACCAATCTCATAGATGGTTTTCTTTCCATCCATCTGCTCCCACACGAAGCTGCCGAATTCATCCAGCTCGATATAGCTGTATTTCGGTTTCTTAAATAACACCTGTGCGATTTTGTTAAACACACCTTTGTTATGCATTTTTATTTCTATTTTGCCATCTTTGTTCTTATTACATTCAAATAATGTATTCGGACGTGGGATATAATCTAAATAATTGTCTTTTTTCTTTGCCATATTGCCTCCTGTTATCTTCGCTAGCAGTATAAAACATCTGCCGCCTTTTCGCAAGACGGCAGATGTAAGAACTACTTTATTCTGTTTTTAATTTTCTTTTTTCTTCTTTCCACGGATGAAAAGGATTAAAGTTACGGCAAGTAATGCAAAGAATACCAGTCCGCCAATGTTTCCTAAGCTGAAACCGAATATTGCAGATAAGTTAAATGCATCTGCAAAGGTCTCTCCCTTGAATGGAATGACTGCACAGACTGCAAGGAGAATTCCTACCAGACCCTCTCCGGCAATCAGACCGGATGAGTAAAGCACTCCATTTTCCACTTTGCGTTTCTTCTCTTCTTCGGATTCACCCTTCTTCTTATCAAAGTATAAGCGGATTAATCCACCAACAATCATCGGTGTGCTTAAGTAAATCGGAAGGTAAAGACCTACTGCAAATGGCAATACCGGAATTCCAAGGATTTCTACTACTACTGCAATACCAACGCCTGCAAATACCAGTACCCAAGGAAGGTTTCCGCCCATAACTCCTTCTACTACCATCTTCATCAAGGTTGCCTGCGGTGCAGGGATTGCTGAGGAACCGTAGCTCCATGCTGCATTTAACAGATATAATACTCCACCGATTGCAATAGCAGATGCTGCTACACCGATGATTTCACCAACCTGCTGTTTCCAAGGTGTTGCTCCTACCAGATAACCGGTCTTTAAATCCTGTGATGTATCTCCGGCGATTGCTGCGATAATACAGATGACAGAACCGATTGCAATAGAAGCTACCATTCCAGGCATTCCGATGGTTCCGGTTGCTTTTAAAATCATCGTTGTGATAAGCAGTGTTGCAATTGCCATTCCGGATACCGGGTTATTGGAACTTCCTACAATACCAACCATTCTGGATGATACGGTTGCAAAGAAGAATCCGAAGATTACAATAATAATTGCTCCAAGAAGGTTTACCGGAACTGCCGGAACCAGCCACATAATAATAGCCATGATTCCAATCGTAAGAATTACGATATTCATTGGAATATCTTTATTGAGGCGGCTGTTGTCACCATTTCCTTTGCTTCCGTAGCTCTTTAATGCCTGACGGAAGGTCTTTGCGATAAGTGGCAGATTCTTTACCAGGCTGATGATTCCGCCTGCTGCAACTGCTCCTGCTCCAATGTAACGGATATAGTTTGACCAGATTCCTGATGCGCCAAGTTCAGATACCGGAACGCTTGCCGGGAAAATGGTAAGGTCTGCACCAAAGAGTGCGATTAACGGCATCAGTACGAACCAGCCGATTACTCCACCCGCAAAAATGTAGGAAGATACTCTGGCTCCACAGATATAACCAACTCCAAGAAGTGCCGGAAGTACATCCATTCCGACTCCGGAACCCTTGTAAGATTTGATTTCATAAGTCACTTCACTCGGGAATACTTTCAAACCATCTGTGATGAATTTGTATGCTGCTGCAATTCCCAGACCGGCAAATACGGTACTTGCTTTTGCTCCGCCTTCTTCTCCGGCTACCAGTACTTCTGCACAGGCTTTTCCTTCCGGATAAGGAAGCTTTCCATGCTCCTGTACGATTAATGCACTACGAAGCGGAATCATGAACATAACTCCGATGACACCACCGATTAATGCAATCAATGCGATTTCCACTAAAGATGGCATGCTTGTACCACCTTCCTCTGCCCACATGAACAGAGCCGGGAGTGTAAAGATTGCTCCTGCTGCAAGAGACTCTCCGGCAGAACCGATGGTCTGTACCATGTTATTCTCCAGAATGGAGTCCCTTCTTAAAATTACGCGGATAATTCCCATGGAAATTACCGCTGCCGGTATGGATGCCGACACTGTCATTCCTACTCTAAGTCCTAAGTATGCGTTTGCCCCACCGAAAACTACGGCAAGCAGAATACCCAGAATAATAGAGACTGGCGTAAGTTCCGGCAAAACTTTGTCTGCCGGAATATACGGCTTGAACTCTTTTTCATTATTCATTTGTCTAATCCTCCTAGTTATGGTCACTATAACCAATATAAATATTATTATACGGGCATTTTCCAAGTCTGTCAATGAAATCTGCTTGCATCCGGCAGGAAAATATTGTATGATATATGTGCTATTGTGCAAAACACTTTACCACACGAATCCAACAAAGTGTATGCACTCTTTTTTATCTGGAGATGTATCGAAGTGGTCATAACGGGGCGCACTCGAAATGCGTTAGCCCTCCGGGGCACGCGGGTTCGAATCCCGCCATCTCCGTTTGATAAAGCAATAACAAAGAGCCGCATAAGCGGCTCTTTGCATGTTAATCATTCTGTAACATCTAAAATTCCAAGAAAATAATCCAACTGATGTATTTTCCATTGATTCTTTCTTTTTACCATTTTTAATTCATATCTTGCACAGGCATACTTCCTATCAATATTATCCTCGGTATACACAATTTGTCGGTGGCGCTGTCTATGCCCCCCCATTCTGTATAACTGTACATAAGCCTCTCCATCTTTTATACAAATGCTCTTTACCTCTGCCGGATGAAACCAATGCGGATGGCCTTCTCTATGCACTTTAATTGTCTGCATAAATTCTCTTCTATCCATAGCTCCAAATGGTGCCATATTAATTACACTGTCTGCTTCAAATACATCCCGCAAACCATCTATGGATAAGAAATCAATAGAAAATGCATAATTTGCAAAAGTTTCCATAATCAGTTCTTCATCACTTAATACCACTTCATTGTTCTGAATTACTTTCCATGGATTGTCCAGTTCTCCGGATATCACCGGAAGGTGAATTCCCGGATACCAGCCTTTCTGTTCTTTTTCAAAGTACCAATCCTTATAATACTCTGTAAAATCTCCGCATATTTCCTGCATATCCATGCGTAACGTTTTTATTTTCCAGCCAGCTTCCGTTTTCTCCCATTCATTGGAAAAAATGCCGCAAAACTCGCAGACTTCATATCCATTTTCTCCCTGGCGTCCGGCAATTCCACAGACTTCTGCACTTTGCTGTGCCCGACCTTTCTGGATACGTGCCACAAAATTATATGGTGTCACACGACAGTAATCTGTCTGGGGCAGCGAATCAATAAAATCAGACATTCCTATTAACCCATGTCGTCCGCCTTCCGGATACGCTTTTTCTATACTTAAATAACATGCTGCATCGCTTTTTAGACACTGGTTCAGTTCTTTCGCCGATCCCTTTTCCCAACATGCACAAAATATTGCAAAACGATCTTTTATTTCATCATATTCTTTTCTGTCCATGCTTTTCTCCTATATTCCAAATATCTTTCTTTATATTTTTTCTGCAAACTGATACAAATGAATTGTCAAGTATACAATTTCTGAAGGCTCAATTTCTTTTCTCAATTCTGTCTGCATGATTTTAACCAGCTTATATGCCAAAGCATACAATTCTTTGTACTGTTTCTCCAATATGCATGCAAATTCCTCTGGCACATCCAGTTTTTCATTTCGTTCCACCCGCTCTAAGGCAAAACGAATATGCGTAACCAGTCTCACATAATTAAGACTTTTCCTGTCTAGTGTACACATTAAATTATCTTCAATTATTTTAACCAGCTTTAATATAAGCTGTGTATGTCTGCTAACTTCAGCTAAGGATTCACTGGATAATGCACTGACTATATGGAGTGTAATAAAACTGATTTCTCCCTTTGGAATTGAAATTGCCAGCTCTTCTGCAAGTTTTTCTACCACCTCTTTTGCAATTCCATATTCCTTCGGATAAAGATTTTCTATTTCCAGTTCAAACGGGTTGCTTAAAGGAACTCCTAATTTACACCGGCGGACCATATGTGAAATATGATCCGTCAATGCAATATGGATGTGTTCATTTATTGATTCATTTACATTATCCTGGATAAAATCAATTACATTATTTACCAGTTCAATTAAGCTTGGAGAGGTTGTCCTGATTAGCTGTTTGTACAGAGCCTGTTCCTGCTCATCTTTTAATGCAAATATATTATGGGCCGCTTTTTCCGAAATAAGATCGTTTTTGTGCCTGTTATATCCGATTCCCTTTCCGATTAGTAAAACTTCCCCTCCGGATTTGTCCGTTGCTCTCACAATATTATTTGTAATAATTTCTTGTGCTTTATAAGCTTTGCCATACCTGCCACATCCTTTTTCTTCAGTGGTTACTTTCTCTCAAAAACAGCAATATCTTTTTCACCCTTTGATACTTCTCCCGTTTTCTTCAGAACCAATTGGTACTCGGCAATATTTGTAAATACAACCATAACAGTTGCCTTATGCCCTGCTTTTTCCACTTTCTCTATATTCATTTTTGCCACAGGCTGTCCTGCTTCTACCATTTCGCCTTCCTGAACCAAAACTTCAAATCCATTTCCATCCATTTTAACGGTGTCAATTCCCATATGAATAAGAATCTCTTTTCCCTCATCGGAAATAATTCCCATTGCATGTTTTGTTGGAAATACATTATCAATTTTACCGTTCACCGGGCTATAAATTTTTCCATCTTTGGGTTCTATTGCAAAACCTGTTCCCATCATTCCTTCTGCAAATATTTTATCATCTACCGAAGAAAGCGGAACTAATTTTCCATCAGCAGGTGAAACGATATCTTCTTTCCATTGATTGTCAGAATTCATTTCTACCTTTTCCTGTCCTGCTCTCTTACCACCGCGCAAAACATCTTTTATCTGTTCACATATAACTGCAGCCTGTGTGCCATATACAATCTGAAGATTATTTCCAACTGCCATAATACCACTTGCTCCTGTCGCCGTGAAAACTTCTTTTTTAATTTTTGCTTTTTCTCTTAACTGTACTCTCAATCTTGTGGCACAAGCATCTATTTCTACGATATTTCCTCTTCCTCCCAGAGCATCTAATATCTGCTCTGCCAAATTTTCCTGTCCTGCTGCCAACTCCTTCTTTTCTACTGTTTCCTGTGTCTCAAAGCCTTCCTGTCCCGGAACATTCAAATGCAGTTTTCGAATCAGAAGTCTTCCAAGGGAGTATGTCACTACACCAAGTGCTGCAGCAATAAACGGAAGCATCCACCAGTGACTTGCATTCTGTAATACTCCATAAATCAAAAAGTCTACAAGGCCACCACAATAGCTGATTCCCACTGTTACATTCAGGAAATAAATAATATATTCTCCTACAAACATTGTTACTACTGCCAGAATATATAGCACCGGTGCTGCAAATACATATGGGAAAACCAATGGTTCTGTAATACCAGTAACTAGGTTTGTAATAATTCCGCCCATAAATAAACTCTTTGTATTATCTTTCTTTTCTTTCTTTGATTCTTTGATAATAGCTGCTGCCACTCCAATCAAACAACCTGTCAGCAAATAGTTTCCTGTTAATGGTACCGTTGTTGTCAATGGTACTCCATCCGCCATCTGTGCAAAAAAGATGTTTAAAAGACCATGTATAACATCACCTGATGCGGTTACATATGTTCCAACCTGATAAGCCCATGTTGCATATAAAATTGTATGTAATCCCAAAGGCATTAATAAAAATGTTGCAAATGATAATGCACTCATAATATAAATGCTGTATGTTGCAGAACCATCACCAGTTGCCGCTGCAATTACGTTCTGTAACAATGGCCAAATTATACTGACCGGAATTGCAGTAATAATTCCTGCCACAATTGTTGCCAATGGAACAAATCGTTTCCCCTGAAAGAAAGAAAATGCTTTTGGAAGTTTTACATCTTTACATTTCTTATATACAAGAGCCGTAACAACTCCCATCAGAATTCCACCAAGAACTCCTACATTTAATGTTGGAATTCCAAGCACTGTTGCATATCGTGTCCAGTCAGTTGTACTCTCTGCTGTAATGGAAAGTATCTGTCCTATTGTTGTATGCATCGCAAGAAATCCAAGCAATGCACTAAATGCTGCAACTGCATCCTTTTTGCAATAACTCATAGCTACTGATACGCAAAAAATAACTGCCAGATTATTAATAATAAGACTTCCTATATTTTGAAACAATGTTGCAATTGCTATTACAACTGAATTTTGCAAAAACGGAAGCATTTCCGTGAAAGTTGCATTGGTTAATATTGAAGCAAGTCCCATTAACAGACCGCCCAATGGAATTACTGCTATTCCAGTTGTCAAGCTCGGACCCAGTGTCTGAACTGCTGCAAACACTTTATTAAGAATATTATTTTTTTCTTTTGTCATATTTCCTTTTTGTATGTTTTTATTCCATACTTCTCCTTTCCGATAATTGGGGAGTAATGCAATCCAATAAAAAAAAATTAGGTGCAATACTCATCAAAAAGTAACCTTTCTTACTCTCTAACAAATACGTACCTAATTAAATAGTTATACGCAATATATAATTTATAATAGCTATTACGATATGTAGTGTAATGGAATTTATCCGCTATTTCAATTGGCTTTTTTCACAAAGTTCTCTCTTCAAATTTAGTAAATATGATATTACTCCGGCAAATCCGGTATCAGTTCTACATAAATCTGGTCAAAGTTTTTCTTTAATTCTTCCCGGATTCCATTTCTGATTCTGGTGAGGGACTGCATTGTAATAATATCGTTGGGGCTGTCTATGTATATTTCCACCCAGGTTTTTCGTCCGGTCTGGATGACATCCAAAAATTCTATCGTATAGGAACAAGTCTGCATATATTGTTCTGCAATGGAACGTATCTGGTCCATCACTTCCTGCTCCGGTGCAAAGAGCACCAGCTCCCTGAGTCCATGCAATATCATTTTCACCGGTTCTACAATTAGGATTAATGCCATCACAATTGCTACTACCGGGTCTATGTACGGTGCCAGCCATTCGTACGGTGTCTTCTGCAGAAGGAACTGTCCGAAGAATGCGGCGAATACGCCAAAGCTGCTGACTACATCTAATTTCCAGTTATACATTTCTGCTTTTACTACCACAGATGCATATCGTTTACTGAAATAATGAAGCAGGAAATAGATGATAAGACAGCCGGCAAACACACCAAACTCAAAGCCTGCAAGCTGGCTGGCATTTACCATATGTCCGCCATGCAGGATACTTTGCACACTGTCGATTAAAAGCTGGATGGTAACTACTAAAAGTACACTGTACTTGATTACCAGAAACAAAGATTCCACCTGGGAAAATCCATACGGTCTGCGTTCTGTTACCGGCCGGTATAACAGTGGCACCAGCACCAGAAACGGTCCTATCATTATTAAATCTGTCACATCAAATACGCAGTCCATCAGTATTGCATGGGAATGGCTGATATATGCCATAACTCCTTCTGCCACTACAAAGAGTACACTTCCAATAAAGGACAGGTTTATCATTCTTTTTTCCAGTTTCATTTTACTGGCTGCATTCATTTCCATAATTACCGGTAAATCTTCATTGGCTGCACGGGCTTTTTTTCGTTCCAGCATCTTCTTTCCTCCCATTTCAGGCTGTTCAAAAGCACATCAGGTATATTTATTCTCTTTAAAAAATCACATCAAAAATCGTCCCGCCAGACGGACTGGACTTAACTGTTATACTGCCATCATGCACTCTCACAATTTCATGAACCAGAGCAAGTCCCAGACCTACGCCCCCCAGTTCCCTGCTTCTGGATTTATCCACACGAAAGAATGGTTCAAACACACGCTCCCGTAGTTCCTCCGGGATTCCGTTTCCTGTATCCTCTACCGACAGATAAACATGCTTTTCCTTCTGATACGCAGTAACTGTAACCTGTCCACCTGAATGATTATATTTTATTGCATTTTCAACAAGATTATATACCAGCCTGTAAATAAGAATATCACTTCCGACCATTGTTGTGTTCTTGCATTTCCCAGCAAGCTTTATATTTTTTTCCTGTGCCAGAGGTTCCAAATCTGCCAGTACTTCATCAACAAGAGCATCAACTGCAATTTTCTCATCTCTCCCCACCGTCTGAAGTTCGCTCATGTCAAGAAGTGTCTTTACCATCCTGCTGAGTCTGTCATTCTGTTCCGTAACCATCTTTATCGTCTGTAAAGTATCCATATCATTGCCCGGATGTCTGGTGGAATTATATAAATCAAGCTGTACCTGTATTAAAGACAGCGGGGTCCGAAGCTCATGCGCTGCATTTGCAGTAAATTGTCTTTGTATCTCAAAGGCATCCGAAAGGCGTTCCAGCATTTTGTTATACGAAGTACTAAGCTGGTTCAGTTCCTTCACCTGGTTTTCTTCTATCCGTGAATCTGCCAGATTTTGCGCCTGCACCTTTTCGATCTTATCAGAAAACTCTCTGATCGGTCTGAGTGCATGCCCACTTATAAAATATGTAGCCACTCCACCAAGAAGTGCCAATAAAGTTGAAATTATCAGGCTGCTTTTTTTGTAATCCGTCTTATTGTTGTATACCTGGACCGAAAAATCATTTGCAAATTCATCCCACTTATCTTCCGGAATACTGATATATATTTCGTCTGATTCATTTTCATTTCCATCTCCCTGTGCATCAACAGCCTCCTGCAGGGAATCCATATAATACACACCGTTTTTATAGACCAGCATAGTCAGGCATCCACATATAACCGCAATATATAATGTAATGATACAGGTAAGCCTCCACTGCAGTGACATTCTTCTCATTTATCGGACTCCTCTCGTATTTTATACCCCTCTCCCACCTTGTTCAGAATCGGATCATATCCAAGCACGGACTTTAGTTTTCTTCTGAGTGACGACATATGCACTCTGATGGAGCCGCTAAAGCTATCCACGGATGCATCCCAGACATGCTCTATCAGTTCCTCCTGGCTGACCGGTCTGCCAAGATTAAGAAGAAGATATTCCAGAATACCATTTTCTTTTCTTGTCAGGGGAACCATTTTCCCTTTTGCATATGCCTCGCGTCTTATCGTATTGAACTTAATTTCACCGCTTTCCAGGCATATATCCTTCTGCACAAATTTTCTTCTTGTCAGGCTTCTGATACGTGCCTCAAGTTCCTGCAAATGAAACGGTTTTTCCATATAATCGTTTGCACCTGCATCCAGTCCCTCAACCTTATCGGCAATCTGTCCTCTTGCAGATAATATCAGGACCTTCGTCTCCTCATTTTTCTGTCTAAGTTCCCTTAAAATGTCCATTCCATCCATACCCGGCAGATTCAGATCCAGAACAATCAAATCATAATCCTCCGCCAGAATGCATTCCAGTGCCTCTTCCCCGTCATAGCAGGTATCCACCTCGTAACCGGCATCATACAGACTTTTTGCAATTGTGTCACATATTTGTTTCTCATCTTCAACTATTAATAATCTCAAAAGCTTTCACCTGTTTCTTAACAAAAATTTTACAACTACTATTGTATAATACCCAGGTCAGCAGGTCAATAAATTCAACAATTGAAAGGAGCAACGATATCTTGAAGTACCAAAAAATATCTCAAATTGTCTTGCTTATCACCGGGATCACTATGGTCAGCTATGGTGCAGTCAGAGGTGAAGCGGCTGCCGTACTTGGCAAAGCAATAAAATTATGTCTGGAGTGTGTCGGAATTGGATAAGAATAAAAAAATAATATCAAAAAGAGCTGCCGGAATACGTGGATGGATACAGGCAGCTGCCACGCTGCTTACTAATATTCATATTCCCAATTTATTCAAGGGTAAAATATATCAGGGCAGTGCTAAAACGGTATGTGTACCCGGATTAAACTGTTATTCCTGTCCCGCTGCATCCGGAGCCTGTCCTATCGGAGCTTTTCAGGCAGTTGTCGGTTCATCGCGATTTAAATTTTCATACTACATAACAGGATTTTTTATTTTACTCGGTGTGACACTTGGGCGATTTATATGTGGTTTTTTGTGTCCGTTTGGATGGTTTCAGGATTTAATCCATAAAATTCCCGGGAAAAAATTTTCTACAGCCCGGCTGAAGCCACTAAGATACCTGAAATATCTTATCCTTATTGTTTTCATTATACTTCTGCCAATGTTTGTAACGAACTCCATTGGAATGGGGGATCCGTTCTTCTGCAAATACATTTGTCCTCAAGGCGTTCTGGAAGGGGCTATACCTCTTTCGCTGGGAAATGCTGCCATACGATCTGCACTTGGAAAGCTCTTTTCTTTTAAATGCCTTATTTTAATTACAGTTGTTGTGTTAAGTATTTTGTTTTACAGACCCTTCTGCAAATGGATTTGTCCTCTCGGGGCAATCTACTCACTGTTTAACAAGGTCAGCTTTCTTAAAATTAAGGTTGAAAACAGTAAATGTGTCGGATGCGGTCAATGTTCCAATGCCTGTAAAATGGATGTTGATGTGCTTAAGACCCCGGATCATCCGGAATGCATACGATGCGGAGCATGTATAAAAGCCTGTCCTAAAGATGCCATCCACTATCAGTTTATGGGCATGCCATGTGAAAAAAGGGCATCCGCAGCCCACAATATTCAGAAAAAGTAACTATTAATCTTATTACCAATTATTCAAAGGAGAACTTATTCATGAAAACAAAAAGAACCGTTATTTCTATTTTTACCCTCTGTACAGCATTATTGTTTACAGCCTGCAGCGGAAAAGGAACTTCAAACACAGAAGCTTCCCGCGATACCCAGACCGAAGCCGGCTCTGAAGCTTCCGGCAACTCCAACACTACGCTGGATGATTTATATCAGCAGGAGAATCAGCTCTTTGCCGAGCATGAAGATGTATGGAACAAAGCATTTGGCATGATGAATAAAAGCACTGCTGATCCAAGTGGAAATTACGCCGACTATCTGGCTGCCACCGTCGAGTCAAATAAAGACTCATTTACAGACGATGAATTAAAAACTCTTACAGATGATATTGAAACAATTCGAAAAATCGAGGAACAGATAGCAGCAATCGAAAAGGACAGTACAGCATCTGACGATGCCTCCCAGAAGGATAATTCTGACGATACCTCTCCCTTCCGGAATTTCTCCGGTCAGGATTTTGATGGTAATTCTGTCGATGAAAGCCTGTTTTCCGGAAATGCAGTAACTGTCGTTAATTTCTGGTTTACCGGCTGTAAGCCTTGTGTTGCCGAGCTATCTAAGCTTAATGAATTAAATGATACCATCAAATCCATGGGGGGGGAAGTAGTTGGAATCAATACAGAAACCTTTGACGGAAACGAGGATGCCATCAAAGAAGCTGCAGCTGTTCTGGAAAGCCAGGGGGCAGCATACCGCAATCTTTCTATTGACTCTGCTTCCGATGCAGGTAAATATGCCTCTGATATTATGGCATTTCCTACCACAATACTTGTCGATAGAAATGGTAATATTGTGGGTGATCCGATGCTCGGTGGAATTGATAATCAGGACAACTATGATACCCTGATGAAACAGATTCAATCTGTAATTGATGCTGACGGTGCCAATAAATAAAACGTCGCTGTGGCTGCAGTTCCATTACAGCCATTCTGGTTATATGATATCCGCCGCTTCATCGTCCTTTTTCGAACGATGAGGCGGCGGTTTTTTGCAAATTACATCTATCTGACTTTTACTCCAGCTCCACATAAGTTGTAAAATATTTACTTCTTTAAATATTTTTCTTTAATGTTCCGAGATATTCTCCATTACAATAAACAAAGGGACCTGCTTCACCCTCTTCTCCAAAATATTCCGGTCTTAGCGACATAATATCGAGCAATTCATCCATATTATGCACCCTTGTTGCCTGATACGGCTGTTCAAAAGCGATTTTTTCTATAAACAAATAATAGTCACTATACTTTATCAGAACACCGGTATGCCCCACAAAAACAACATCCGAGTATGGGTCATATATTACTATGCTAAGAAGAGAGAGCCTGTCACTATCCACTTGAAATCCATAATGTTTCCAGCTATCGGAAAATGTATTTTCCGGATGACTGCCATCTGTTACACTTTTTTCTCCATAGAGTGTGGTGAACATATTTTTATTCTCTTTTATGCTTTCATACCTGTCCACATTATCTATTGCTTCTGTATCAAACATTAAGTAGGTACCCTCATAGCTGTCTTCTGTCGATTCTGCACGGAGCACACCATCCAGCAGAAGAAACGCTGTCATTCTGCAATCAGCATCCGAATAGTCATGGTTCTGTTCCCAGCCATCCATACATTTTCCAATATCTGCTTTCATTTTTCCGGGATCTGACCAGCTATCCTCCAGTCCAGCATTTTTTCCGGCAGTATCCGCGAAATCAGTCGTCCATTCCCGAAATGTATCTACATGGGAAGCTCCTGCTGATTCCAGTTCTTCACAAATCCCGGCAATGGTGTCTTTTCCTCCCATATATGTTGCAGCCGGCAGCTCCTGATTCTGCGATGCTTCTGTACAGGCACACAGCAGCATGGACAGGAATACCATTGCTGCTGACAATCTCATTGTTATTTTGATTTTATTTTGCCTTTTCAACAGATAATACCTCTCCCTCAAACGGATCTACCTCTGAAATTGTTCCGGTATATCTTACAGTTACAGCATCTCCATTGCTGACATTTTCCAATCCCTCCGGTTTTTCTTCAAAAGTAAAACTATATGGCGTATCATTCTCATCTGTCACAACAAACATAAAATCCTTTATCTCATCAATGGTTCCTGTTAATTCTTTTTCTTCTGCTGTTCCTTCTTCTTTTCCCTCTTCGCTGCTATTTGTGATTGCATTATCCTGCTTCACCTCTGTCTGGCCACATCCTCCAAATAATCCAGCCCAAAATACCATTCCCATTACGATAGTGATTAATTTTTTCTTCATCATCCTATACCTCTTTCTTTTTTATCATATTTTACAGTCTTTAAAATACATCCCTGTAATGCCGCTTTGTAGAATTCCAGTCCACCATCAGTACATAGAACACTCTGCCGTATCGTCCATTTTCCACAATTCTGCCATGGTCAAGCACCCTCAGTGAGGTTCCATCTGCTTTCCGCAGATGGAAGTGTACATAATCATTGGAATGTCCTCCCCCTATCTGCTTCCAGATACTTTCTTCAACCTGCTCTCTTTCTCCTTCTTCAATCAGATTACGGAAGCTTCCTTTTGTATACTCCTGCAGTTCTGTCATATTCCTGCATCCGGTGAGACGGATCATCTCACGGTTTGCAAAAAGAATTTCATCATTTTCTTTATCTGCTTTATAAATAATAAATGCTCCCGGAAGATTTTCCGAAACATCCTTCAATGCAAATCCAAGCTGCTTTCTGATTTCAAGTCCAATTCCTTCCCGGTACTGAAGACAGCCATTTTTCCCGTCAAGCTTTACTTCATAAAGTGCTGCATCTGCACAGCGCATCAACCGTGAATAGTTTTGTCCCTGCAACGGATACTCTGCATATCCCAGGGAAATAGTATATGTCACTTTTTCACCTTCATACCAGAAAGAACGCTTCTTTTTTGTAAACTGCTCCAGCTTTTCCCCTACTTCTTCGCCGGTGCAATTATCTAAGAAAATGCAGAATTCATCTCCACCTTTCCGTCCAAGCACTGCATGTTCCGGGAACGATTTCCGCATGCTTTCTGCTAATATCTGTAATGCCCTGTCTCCGGATTCATGTCCATATATGTCATTAATAAATTTGAAATCATCAATGTCAAACTGCGCTGCCACGCAAGAAGCTTCCGGATACTTTTTCAAATACTGTCTTACCTGCTCCTCAAATCCATGCCTGTTATTGATTCTGGTCAATACATCGGTTACAGCCAGCTTTTTAAATCTATTTTTATGCTCATCCAAAGCCAGAATCATAGAGACAAGTCCCGTCAGCAGCAGAACAATCAACAGTCCGCCAGCCAGCAGTCCATAAAAGTGCTCATAATTCGACCAGCCTGCCTTTGGCATGATTTCCAGTTTCCACCGACTTCCAACTGCTTCAAATTCATAAGCAACCGGATCCGTCAGAATTGCTCCTGAGCTACATACTTCTTCATATGTTGTATCCCATGGGGAAACGGTCTTTGATAACGTATAATCATAGTCAAAATCCGAAAGTGCTTTTAATGAATCAAAAAAAACATCCGGTACACGGATAATTACAATGGTAAATCCCCAGAATTCTTCTTCTCCGTTTTCATTTTTCAGGTATATCGGATTTCGTACTGCCATTCCGTATCCACCCTGCTCTAACTGAAACGGTCCCTGCATAATTTCAATATGGTTATCTCTGGCATAACGGGAAATTTCTCCCCTGTCTGCATCATTGAACAAGTCGATTTTTCCGGCTTCATTGCCCTCTTCCGGATATACCTCTGTTACTACACCATCCGGTGCAAGCTGGATACTCTGGATGGAATCCATCATCATATCCTCTGCCACCTCTGAAAATTTATTAATCCTGCCATTTTCACTGACCAGAAGTTGCTTTAAAGCTTTTGTAACTCCAACTTCCTGCATAATATCAGACTTTACCCGCTCAGAATATACCATTGCATTCAGATTCGCCATTTTTCTGCTATTGTTTTGCTGTATATTTCCTACTCCATATAATACAGCTCCCAAAGCAGTCATCCCAAGCAGTAATACCATGACTGGCAATATTATTTTTCTCTTTTGTATCCGCATTTTTCTGTCCTCACAATTACCTGAAAATCTTATTTCTCTTTTGCCATTTTCCCCTCAATCCATGTACTCTCCACTGATACCTTTTTCAGCTTTACTGAAATGCCACCACTTCGTAGCCTGCCGCCTGCGCCGCATCAATAAATCTTCCAAGAATGGCTGTATTGGTGGTAGACTCCGCATGTAAAAGATAAATTGCTCCCGGATGCATCCGGTCTTTTAATTTCTGTAACGCTTCTGACTCGCCTGGCTGATTATTGACATCATAGTCCTTGTATGCAAAGCTCCAGAACACGCTCTTGTAGTTGCAGTTATTGACCACTGCTAAGGACCGGTCACTGAATTTACCCGCCGGGAACCGGAACAGGTGCATATCATAGCCAAAATTATCCTTAATATACTGATGGTTTTCCATGACTTCATTTTTCTGCTGCTCCAGGCTCTGGGATGGAAGGCCCTCGGACGGATGGGTCACGCTGTGATTACCAATCTCATGTCCCTCGTCAATCATCCTCTGTACCAGCTCCGGCTGTGCCTTGGCATATGGCTCTGTCACAAAAAAGGTTGCCTTTACGCCCTTTTCCTTTAAAGTATCTAAGATTTGCGGCGTACAGCCATATTCGTAGCCTTCGTCAAAGGTCAGATAAATCTTCTTTTCATCTGCTCCGATAAAATTCGCCTGATAGTCTCCGTATTTTTCCTGATAAGAAACAGCTCCAATCGGCCGGTTCTCTTCATCAAAATTCACGCCCTGCCCCCAGTTCTGACAGGTTCCATCCAAAGCTTCCACATTGGCAATCTGCTGGTTGGTAATAACTTCTCCAACGTTTTTCGTATCTTCTGTGGCGGTACTGTCTTCTGTGCTGCCGGAGGTTCCATCTGTGTCTGTATCACCTGTTGTAGTATCTCCGATGGACGTATCTGCTTCTGTATTTCCACCTGTTCCGTCACCATGATAAGTCTTATAAGTAGCAATAATGGCATCTCCAATAGCCGCCGCATATGCTTCCTTATTATCATCAAAAAGCTGATTGTCTTTGGCATTATTCATAAATCCCATTTCAACGATACAGGACGGCATATGGGAATGGCTGTTTACATAATAATCCTTTGAACTGCTCTTCTGGGTTCCCTTTTTCACATCACGGTCGCGCTGTACACCGACTCCGGCTAACCCCTGCTGGATATTTCCGGCAAGTCCCATGGTCTCTTCATTGGCTCCACTGTATACCCATGTCTCTACTCCATATCCTTCTCCGGTATTCCGGTGCAGGGATACATAATAATCTGCTTCCGCTTCATTTGCTATATCACATCTCTCTGAAAGTTTTAAGAAGGTATCATCACTTCGTGTCATGACCACATTCACATCTTTTTCCTGCAAATAACTCTGTACGGCAAGTGCCAGGGCAAGAGTATCATCTTTCTCATAGCGGTTCTTATAGTCAGAACCATTATCCTTTCCGCCGTGTCCCGCATCAATGCACACCGTCAGTCCCTTCTTATCCGGTTCCTTCTCCTCTTTATCTCCGGACAGATTTTCCAGTATACTGATGGTATAGTCTCCATTCCCATCTATAATAGGAAGATGTTTTTCCAAAACACCGGTCAGAAGGTTTACGATTCCCAGCACCAACAGCAATACCAGTACACAAAAAACTGCCGAAATTGCATTTCTTATTCTCTTTAATTTCTTTCTTCGTTCTCTTTCTCTTCTTGTAGACAATGCTTTTCTCCGTTGTTTCTTATGTTTTCCGTAATTGCTTACAATCTATTTTCATTGTAAAGCAGCCCCTGCGGTGGGTCAATTTAAGATTTCTTAAATTTTTCATAAATTGGTTTAATCCTGTTTTAATCTGTATTAAATTATGATTTAATCTTATTTAATATGATAATGTGTTAGTTTGTTATAATTTCTACTTAAAGTGTATTTGCCACTGCATATTTCCATTGAGCGGCTATTTTGTCTATTTTATAGCATTTTCATTTTTCCGATTATATAATCAGACTAAACAATATAGAAATTGCCTTTTAAGGAGGGATACCATGCGTATTTATAAAGCAAAGGATTATATATCGATGATGCTACACATACAATCGTAGACAAACCGGTTTACGAACATGAGGAAATTCTGGATGCAAAAGGCAATTATGTGATTCCAGGACTGGTTGATGTGCATATCCATGGTGCAAAGGGTCATGATTTCTGTGACGCAAATACAGACGGACTTTCCGATATTGCGTCTTACCTGCATTCCTGCGGTGTTACATCCTTCTGTGCAACATCCATGACTTTACCGGAAAACCAGCTTATGGAAATCTTTGAAACTGTTTCCGGTGTACCGGATGACGGAAACCACGCCTATGTAGCCGGTATTCATATGGAAGGACCTTTTCTTTCCCCGGCAAAGAAGGGTGCCCAGAAAGAAAGTTACCTCTGTAACCCTAGTATAGACGCATTTTGCCGCTTGTCAGAAGCTTGCAGTGGCAAAATAAAGTTAATTAGCATCGCCCCGGAACTTCCGGGAGCAGACAAATTTATCGAAAAATTCCATAATGAAGTTGCTATTTCTCTTGGACACTCTACTGCTTCTTATGAAATTGCCTCAAAGGCCTTCGCAGCGTTTTCCGCATGTTTGGAGATAACCGCGTCATCTTAATCAGCGATGCCATGCGTGCAACCCTGCTAAGAGCATTGGAATGGAGAAAACCATCGGCAGCCTGACCCCGGGTGCAAGGGCTGATGTACTGCTGTTGAATAAGAAATACGAATCAGAACGCATATTATAATTATTTAATCATCTTTTAATTATTTAGTCTCCTCTTTCTTTTTACTGAACTTTGTGTCTTTTTCAAGGTCCAAGAGAGCCCTTTGGTTCTCGCAATAAATCAAGAAAAGCCTCCGTCCCAGGACGGAGGCTTTTCACTTACTTACGAAAGAATCTCGCAAAGCATGTTTCTCGATTCATCTGATTCTTAGTCTAATATCATCTGCACGCAGCCGTACATTCCGGCATCATTTCCAAGGGATGCCAATGCAAACTTGGTGTCCTTGCAGGATGCAAATGCATGCTCTTTAAAATGTTTTGCTACGATATCAATTAAAATATCTCCTGCCCTGGATACGCCGCCACCGATTACGAATACCTGTGGGTTAACGACACAGGCAATATTAGATAACGCCATACCAAGTGTATCGCCTAAGATTTCTACCGCCTCTAATGCCAGAGCATCTCCTTTTTTTGCCTCATCAAAGATATCCTTTGCTGTCAGCGGTTCAAATCCGCGTAAGGAAGACTCAGCATCTTTCTCAGCCAAAAGTTTCTTCGCCATGCGGACGATTCCGGTAGCTGATGCGTACTGCTCTAAACAGCCATGTCTGCCACATCCGCAGGTATCTTTTTCCTCTGTATTAACGGTAATATGTCCAATTTCGCCGCCCGCTCCGTTTGCTCCCGGAATAATTTTGCCATTGTGAATGATTCCGCCGCCAACACCGGTTCCAAGCGTAACCATAACGACTCCGGTGTAACCTTTTCCACCGCCCTGCCACATCTCGCCAAGGGCTGCTACATTCGCATCATTTCCTACTTTAACCGGAAGACCTGTCTTACTGCTTAATTCATCGGCAACCTGAACCTGTCCCCATCCGAGGTTTACACATACGGAAACAGAGCCATCTTCTAATACAGGGCCAGGAACACCTACGCCGATTCCTTCCACATCTTCTTTTGCAATGGATGCTGATTTCATTTTCTCGTCAATGGATGCTGCCACATCATCTAAAATATGTCCGCCATTATCTGCCTTGTTGGTTGGGATTTCCCACTTATCCAGCATTTTTCCGCTGGTCTCAAATAATCCGATCTTACAGGTGGTTCCACCAATGTCTACGCCAAAACCGTACTTCTTCATCTTTATCTCCTTTATTATATTAAATTTTCTTCTCTCCGACTTTCTTATGAAGAACCCTTATCTTTATTATATTATAATTTTTAATTTTATGCATTAAAAACCGAGCATCCTGTTTTGAATTCTCGTTGCAAACGTTACCTGAACAGCCAACTCAGTCCAGGCGACCTTACGGCACACAGGAGCTTCCGCTTAGGGCTGCTTCATTCCTGACCTGACCCGGTTCACAGATTCCTGTTGCGTAAGACCCAGACATCAACGCCACTTATTCAGGGCTGCTTTACAATTTCAAACCCGAGACAGGATATCACCCCAGCTATAGCGGATTGCTGGTACAGGGCACCGCTGCCACCCCGGCTGCTCGGAATCTAAATTATAGCCTATTTTGTGCCGGATTGTCAAGGTTTTGCCATCATTTTCTGCTGTTTCTTCTTCTCACGCAACCGCCTGAAAAATTCCGACAGCATGTCCGAACATTCTTCCTCTAATACACCCCGTTCTATCTCTACCTGATGGTTAAATGCTGCCACCTGCAAAAGGTTCATGACCGACCCGGCGCATCCTGCTTTGGGATTCATAGTTCCGATTACCACCTTTTTCATACGGGACTGCACAATGGCTCCCGCGCACATCTGGCATGGTTCTAAGGTCACATACATCACGCAGTCCTCAAGCCTCCAGTCCCCGGTCTTCTTTGATGCCTTTTTAATGGCAGTCAGTTCCGCATGGGAAAGTGTATTTTTATCGGTATTGCGCCGGTTATAGCCCCGGGCAATGATTTTATCATTCTGCACAATGACGCAGCCAATCGGAACTTCCTCTAATTTTTCTGCTTTCCTTGCCTCCCGCAGGGCGGCTTTCATATATTTTATCTCCGGTTCCATGTTTACTCCTGACTTTTACTCTTTTCTCTGTTATAATAATAGCATATTTTGAGCGTAACAAAAAGGTATTCTTATACCAGCTGCAGGAGTTAATAACATGAAATTTATCTATGAAACAGACCGCTTAATCCTGAAATTGTTAGGGGAAGATGATGCCCCTGCAGTTCTTCAGTTTTATAAGCAGAACCGGAATGTCTTTGAGCCATATGAAACCATACACCCGGAGCAGTTCTATACGGTGGCCTACCAGCGGACCCTGATGAACTGTGAGCTGAGTCTCACCTTAAAGCACAGCCTCATTCGCTTCTATATATTCCGCAGGGAAAATCCGGACGAAATCATAGGCACCGTCTGCTTCCGCAATATCAACCGTTCTACTTACTATTCCTGTGAGACCGGCTATCGCTTTTCCCCTGCATACTGGCACAGAGGATACGCCCGCGAAGCCCTTGCTTTTGGTATTCAGCTTATGTTTGAAGAATTTCATCTGCACCGGATAGAAGCTGCCGTCATGCCGAAAAATACCGCTTCCATCCGTCTGCTAGAATCCCTTGATTTCCAACAGGAGGGTGTCGCCAGAGAATATGCCCTGATACAGGGAAAATGGGAAGACCATATCCGGTTCGCCCTTATCCGTCCATCCGTCGATACCAGTAGCCAAACGTCCCCTCTAACTGCCGGCACGGCTTTTCCGTCCGGAACTGTGGAAAACCAAAAATAGCAGCCATTACTTTTTCCGGCTTCTGATAAACCCCCGGCACTGCTAAGAACAGCTCCCGTCCTTCCGGCGTCACCTGTTCTCCGAAGAAAAGATACCGGTAATTAAAGAAGCCATGCAGAAGAAAGCTGTTATTTCCAAGGCACCAGTATTTCTGTGGCAGTTCCCGTAAATCCTGCAATTCCATATGGACGCAGGTGATATTCTCTCCTTCAAAAGGATGCAGAAGCGTCATTTTCTGTTTCAGATTCTCCCAGTGCTTCCAGATGGAGGCCTCTTTTTCCCCAGTGCCTTTTTCCTGCGTGCTTCTTTCCTGGATTTCCTTTTCCATGCTCATCTGTTCCGGGAAAATATGGTGCATCGGCACTTCCTCAGTCTGAAGAGACGGCTCTTCTGCAGCTTGCATTTCTATTTCTTCCTTATGTATCTCCCCATTGTCCCACTGGCTGCCATAAAAATTACCATCTGCCGGCTGAATCAGTATTCCACATACATCCTGTATATGACAGGTTTCATCGCCCAGCTCACCATCAGAAATCCTTCCACTATAATCTGAGCTTTGGGACATCAGCCGCATATTACCCACCGGAAAAGCCAGAATTTTTCCTTCCCTACGGATAAAAAGGCTTACCTTTCCTTCCTGCCCCGCATATTCTGTTCCTTTTAAATGTATCTCTAATCTGCAGATTCCTCCGCGCATTTCTACCCTGGCAAATCCGGCAAGATATTCCTTTGTATCATTTTCATAATAATAAAGATATGCAACGAACCGTTTAAACTGCGGCATAATCTTTCCTTCCTATATCTTTTTGTTCCTTATATCATATTCCGTCTTCTAAGATTCCATGCAGATTTTTACTCTACACTTCTCCTTGACAAAGTTTCTTTTAAGAATTATATTAAAATCAATAACGATTATTATTATTTATTAAGGAGAATATATGATTAAATTTAGCCGACAACGGGAAAGTATTAAAAATAACCTGATGGGACGTACCGACCATCCGACTGCCGAAACAGTTTATTCCGACATCCGTCAGGAATATCCCAACATCAGTCTGGGAACAGTATACCGTAATCTCTCTCTCCTGGCTGATTTAGGCGAGATTCAAAAAATTTCAACGGAAAATGGTCCTGACCGCTTTGATGGTAATCCGAAACCTCATTACCACTTCTTCTGTACAAACTGTAATTCCGTCCTCGATTTAAAAATGAAAAACATTGATCTGATTAACGTTATTGCTGCAGAAGAATTTGCCGGTTTGATTGAGGGACATATTACCAGATTCTATGGACTTTGTCCGGAATGTAAAAAGTTATTGGATAAATCCGGTTCTCTGCCGGATAAATCAACCAATTTTGCAGAAAATAAAAAAGAAAAACAAAATCAGAAAATCTTAAAAAAGTAGTTGACATTTAAAAATAATTATGCTAATTTAATGTCAGTAACAATTACTATTATTGATATATGAATACAATTTATAAAAAGAAAAGGAGATCTTAAAATGAAAAAATTTGTTTGTACAGTATGTGGTTATGTTTATGAAGGTGAAAGTGCTCCGGAGTTCTGTCCGGTATGTAAAGCTCCGGCTGAGAAATTCAAAGAACAGACAGGTGATAAGACATGGGCTGCTGAGCATGTAGTTGGTGTAGCACAGGGTGCTCCAGAAGATATTATTGCTGATTTAAGAGCAAACTTCGAAGGAGAATGCTCTGAAGTCGGAATGTACCTTGCAATGGCAAGAGTTGCACATAGAGAAGGATATCCGGAAATCGGACTTTACTGGGAGAAAGCAGCTTTTGAAGAGGCTGAACATGCAGCAAAATTTGCAGAACTGCTTGGTGAAGTTGTAACCGACAGTACAAAGAAGAACCTTGAAATGCGTGTAGATGCAGAAAACGGTGCTACTGCTGGTAAATTTGACCTTGCAAAACGTGCTAAAGCTGCTAACCTTGATGCAATCCATGATACCGTTCATGAGATGGCTCGTGACGAGGCTAGACATGGAAAGGCATTCGAAGGTCTGTTAAAGAGATACTTTGGTTAATCTTAAAACCGCGTAGAATAAGCATTCTAAGGATAGATGGTTAATGAACTGTCTATCCTTTTTGCATTCCATAACACGTGAATAAAAATACTTGGCTTGCTTCTCTCCGTTCCCCTATTATTATCTAAAAACTCTCTATTTCTCCGGATATTTTTTCTACATCGACACACAATGGACTTCATTTCCATGTGCACGGATGATACGGAGTAAATCCTCTGTCTTCATCCATATAGTAGCAGTATTCTCGTTGGGATGTACTCCAATCAATGCATCATTTTCCAGAAAATAAGCATCCACAAATACTTTCACGCTGCATGTTTCATCGTTGAGTACTCCAAGCGGCGTTACCCAACCCGCCTGCAGTCCCATTTTCTCAGTTAAATCTTCTTCCGAGGCAAAACTTAACGGACGCGTTCCATTTGCCTTTCGAAATGCCTTTAAATCTACCCTCTGGTTCCCTCGCACTGTAATCAGATAATAATTCTGCTTCTTATTATCACATACAAAAAGATTCTTGGCATCTGCCTGTGGATAAGGAATTTCCACATCTGATAAATCTTCCATATTGTAAACAGCTTTATGCTCTGTCACTTCGTACCAGATATGCTGTTGATTCAGGTATTCATAAATTTCCTGCTTATTCATTGTATTTCCTCGCATTCTTCCCGCTTGCGTTCATTATATCATGTGCAAAACCAGCCCATGATCAATATTCGCCGTTCGCCAAAAGTAAACAGGCTCACTATATCATAAACTTTTTATAAAATTTTTTCCAGTTCACTTTACATTTTTTCCTTCCGGTGCTAGTATACCATCAAAATAATTATTTCATTTTTGAACTATTTCATTTTGAACTATTTTCATCAGGAGGGCTCTTATATGAATACAGGTATTGCATTTGCAAGAAAAATGTCTGCTGCCTACACTGCGGTATGTAAGCCTTTGTGCCAGTCACTGCACCTGCCGCAGACTGCTTTTGATATTTTGATGTTTTTAGGAAATAATCCGGAATATTCAACTGCCAGAGATATTGTTGAAGTGCGCCAGATTAAGGCAAATCTGGTCTCCGTCAATGTAGACCGGCTGGTGAAAGACGGTTATCTCAGCCGCAAAGAGGTTGCCGGCGACCGCCGGAAGACACAGCTTCTATGTACGCAAAAAGCTGCCCCTGTTATAAAAAAGGGACAGGCTCTGCAGCAGGATTTTGCCGACCGGCTGATTGCCGATCTGGATGATGCCACGAAAGATGCCTTTTTTAAAGGAATGGCACAGATGGAGACAACGCTGGATATGATTTTAGAGGAGGTATCCTAAAATGGATTTATTAACTACGATTTTTGTTACATTTTTTGCAGGTATGGGTGCCGGACTTGGAACCGGTTTTGCCGGCATGAGTGCCGCTGCTGTCATCAGTCCGCTGCTTATTCATTTTCTAGGCATTGACCCATATATGGCAGTCGGCATTGCGCTTTCTTCCGATATTTTGGCAAGTGCCATTTCTGCCTATACATATGGAAAGCATAAGAACCTCGATATTAAAAACGGTCTGATTATGATGGTCAGCGTATTGCTTTTCACCGTAGTAGGAAGCTATGTTTCAAGCCTTGTTCCTTCTGCCACAATGGGTAACTTTTCCGTTTTCATGACCTTTCTGTTAGGAATCAAATTTATCGTAAAACCGGTTATGACCACGAAAGAATCCATGTCCGCCGTATCTGCAAAGAAACGTGCCATCCAGTCCGTAATCTGCGGTGTGCTGATTGGTTTTATCTGCGGCTTTGTTGGTGCCGGAGGCGGCATGATGATGCTTTTAATCCTGACCTCTGTACTTGGATATGAACTGAAAACTGCTGTTGGAACCAGTGTATTTATTATGACCTTTACCGCACTTACCGGTGCCTTTTCCCATTTTGCCATCGGCGGACTGCCGGATGTCACCGTCTGGGTTCTGTGCATTGTATTTACCTTAATCTGGGCAAGAATTGCCGCTGTCTTTGCCAATAAGGCCACTCCAAAGACACTGAACCGGGTTACCGGTGTCATTCTGGTAATTCTTGGAATTGTGGTAATGATTTTTTAAGCTCCCCAGACCTCTTCTGCGATTTCCTTAACAAGCTTCAGTTTCGCCCACTGTTCTTCTTCCGTAAGCTTGTTACCGATTTCGCAGGAGGCAAATCCACACTGTGGACTTAAATAGAGATTTTCTAATGAAACATATTTGGACGCTTCTTTTATTCTTGCAATGACTGACTGCTTGTCTTCAAGCTTCGGTGTCTTGGTGGTAACAAGTCCTAATACCACCTTCTTATTGCCGGTTATTTTTGCCAGCGGTGCGAAACCACCGGAACGCTCATCATCATATTCCAGATAATAAGCATTGACATTCTCCTCTCCGAATAACAAATCTGCTACTCCGTCATATGCGCCGGAGCTGAAGAAAGTAGAATGATAATTTCCACGGCATACATGGGTGTTGATGGTCAGATCAGCCGGTGCCTCTTCTACTACCTTATTATTTAATGCAAGAATAACCTTCTTATATTCTTCCAATGCTTCGCCTCTTCTTCCGGTCAGTGCAACGGCAAGCTTCGGATTTACCAGTCCACCCCATACACAGTCATCGAACTGAAGAGTTCTGCAACCTGCTGCATAGATTTCCTCGATAAATTCTCCATATGCCTTGATGACATCCTCTGCAAAAGCTTCTTCTGTTCCATAAATTTCAAGGGTTGTATCTAAAAGCTCTGCGCCGGTGAAATAGGCATAGAACTGGGCTGGAGATGGAACGGTCTGCTTTGCTATGGTATTCTCATCTTCCAGTGCCTTTACAAATTTGAAATGATCAACGAATGGATGATTCTTTACGGAAATCTTTCCCACCATGAAAGTGTCATCTATCATAGCTGCTTCGCCGTCAAAGGTTGTATTTCCATCTACGGTCTTCTTATGCTCGATTCCATCGAATCCCCACATAAAGTCCAGATGCCAGGTAGCTCTGCGGAACTCCCCATCGGTAATCACATGATATCCAAGCTCCTTTATCTTTGCGACCAGTTCTAAAATACAGGCATCCTCTACCTCTTTTAACTGCTCTCTGGTAATTTTCCCTGCTTCAAAGTCCGCACGGGCTTTCTTTAATTTTTCCGGACGTAAAAAACTTCCTACATAATCGTATCGGAACGGTGTTGTTAAATTTGCCATTTTAATTTCTCCTTCTTTCTTATTCATTTATGCCTGTTTTCTTATTTCTTTTGCTGCTTCTACCATATTTCGAAGACTTGCTTCGGTTTCCTTTGTGCCTCTTGTTTTCAGACCGCAGTCCGGGTTGACCCATAATTTGTCTTTTTCAATTTTGGTAAGCATGATATGAAGTGCATTCACAATCTCTTCCACAGACGGAACTCTTGGGGAATGAATATCATAAACACCAGGTCCAACCTCTGTTTCAAAATGGTTTTCTCTTAAGGAATCCAATATCTGCAAATCGGAACGGGATGCTTCGAAAGTAATTACATCTGCATCCATATCGTCGATTGCTGCAATAATATCAGTAAACTCGCTATAACACATATGGGTGTGAATCTGTGTTTCCGGTTTCACGCCACTGTGGGTCAGGCGGAATGCCGAAATTGCGAAATCCAGATATTCGGTATACCAGTCTGATTTACGAAGGGGAAGCTTCTCTCTTAATGCAGCTTCATCAATCTGGATGACCTGAATGCCATTTGCCTCCAGATCCAGTACCTCATCCCGGATTGCCAGAGCAATCTGTGCAATTGATTCCCGAATGGAAATATCTTCTCTTGGGAAAGACCAGTTGAGTATGGTAACCGGTCCGGTAAGCATTCCCTTCATTGGCTTTTTCGTTAAGGACTGGGCATATACAGACCATGCTACGGTAATCGGATTTTTGCGATATACATCTCCCCAGATAACCGGTGGTTTTACACAACGTGTTCCATAGGACTGTACCCATGCTTTTTCGGTAAACAGAAATCCTCCCAGTGCTTCTCCAAAATACTCTACCATGTCATTTCTTTCATACTCTCCGTGTACCAGCACATCCAGTCCGATTTCTTCCTGCAATGCCACACATTCTGCAATTTTCTTTCTGTTAAAATCTATATATTCCTGTTCAGAAATTTCCCCTTTGCGATATGCCTGGCGGTTTGCCTTTACATCCTTTGTCTGTGGGAAGGAACCAATGGTAGTCGTTGGAAATTCCGGCAGTCCCAATACTTTCTTCTGTAATTTCTGTCGTGTGCTTCGCTCCGGCAGTCTGACATAGTCATTTTCCGTTACTTCAGAAAGTCTCTTCTTTACATCCGCATTTTTACAGTCTCTTTCTTCTGCAAAAAGCTTCTGATTTTCTTTATATGCAGCTTCTTTCGTATAATCCGCTGCATCTGCAAGTATGCTGAGTTCTTTCAGTTCTCCTAACTTTTCTTCCGCAAAAGCAAAATATGCCAGATATTCCTGTGAAATCTTGTGCTCATGTTTTAAGGTATAAGGTACATGAAGCAGGGAACAGGATGTTGATAATACTGCCTTTATTTTCTTATCATTCAGTGTCTGAAGCACCTTTAAGGTTTTATCAAAACAATTTTTCCAGATATTTTTTCCATTTACCAGTCCGGCAAATAACTGTTTATCCTGTGGAAATCCGTATGTATTTACAAGATTTAAGGTTTCTTTTCCCTCGATAAAATCAAGTCCGATTCCGTCAAAAGGCATCTGAATCAAATCCTGATAAATATCCCTTACATCACCAAAGTATGTCTGTAACAAAATATGACTGTGTTTTTTACAGGATAAGATTCCGTCATAAATCTTATGAAATAATGCGATGTCACTCTCTTCCATATCCCATACAAGTGCCGGCTCATCAAACTGTACCCATGCAATCTGATTCTCCTCACACTTCTTTACCAGATTCTGATACGCACTTATAATATCTTCTACATAATCCAATGCCGGCTTTTTGCCGGTAAATCTGCACAGCCTCAACATGGTATAGGCTCCAATGACAACCGGCTTTGTTTCGATTCCAAGTGCCCTTGCCTCTGTATATTCATCCACCAGTTTATTTCCGGATAACTGAATTACGGTATCATCTTCCACTTCCGGAACGATATAATGATAATTGGTATTAAACCATTTTTTCATGGCAAGTGCTTTTACATCTCCGGAAGCTCCCTGATAGCCCCGTGCCATTGCAAAATAGGTATCCAGTCCGGACAATTCCAATTCTTTATACCGCTTTGGAATGATATTTAATAAGACTGCTGTATCCAGAGTCATATCATAGAAAGAAAAATCGTTACTGGAAATATAATCAATTCCTGCCTCTCTTTGTATGCTCCAATGTGTTTTTCTTAAAGTCTCTGCTGTCTGCAGCAGTTCCTCTGTTTCTATTTCTTTTCTAAAATATTTTTCAGAAGCAAATTTTAATTCTCTTAATGTACCGATTCTTGGAAAACCAATTACTGATGTCTGCATCATACCCTCCAAATATATTTTTTTGATTTCCCTCATTATAATTGGAGTGCCTCATTCTGAAAAATACATAAAAATAAGGGTTGTCCATAGTTTCAAACTATAGCCAGCCCTTATTTTTGATTGGAGAATTACTTTTCTATTCCCCGTACATGCTTTCTTACTTTCTCCTTTATCCCATAAATATCCTGTCCGTCACTGCCGCATTCATTATAGCGTCCTCTTGATTCCAGGGTTCTCCTTGGATACTGCATTTTCTCTTCTCCCTGCAGGTTTTTCCAGACAAATCTGCCCCGGTCATAAATCATATAGCCGTGCCAGCTCTCTTCCTTGGGAATGGAAACAGAACCGGGATTCATATAGATAAAGTCTTCATGTTCCGTGCATTTTGGGACATGGGTATGTCCGCATAACAGGATATCTCCCTTATGAAGAGGCGGCAGATTCTCTTCATTATAATGGTGACCGTGGGTTGCATAAATCAGCCTTTCTTCATCCGCTACCACGCAATAATCAGAAAGTATTGGAAATTCCAATACCATCTGGTCTACCTCCGTATCGCAGTTTCCACGCACACAGAGAATATCCTGCTTATGCTCATTTAATAATGCAATTATTTTCTTCGGCGCATATTCTTTTGGCAGGTCATTTCTTGGTCCATGATATAAAATATCTCCCAGCAACAGCAGCCGGTCTGCCTTTTCCCTCTTATATGCCATAAGTAACTCGTTACAATAATATGCCGAGCCGTGAATATCCGATGCTATCATCCATTTCATACGCTTTGTTCTCCTGTAATATATTTCTTTAATGCCTCAAGGTAGGTTTCCCCCAGCCGGCTTATCATTCCCTTCCGGTGGGTCACATATCCGATTCTCATGTCACCTTCATCTGCCAGCGGCACTGCGATAATATCTTCACCATTTAATCTCTGGTCAATGATTCCACTGCACACCGTGTAACCATTTAAACCAATCAGAAGATTAAACAAGGTCGCCCGGTCACTGACGCGGATATTTTTCTTCCGCTCAAAAGAGGAGAAAATCTCTTCCGAGAAATAAAAGGAATTGTGTTCCCCCTGCTCATAGGAAAGGTACGGATAATCTGCCAGTTCCTCATTGGTTATGATTTTCTTTTTTGCCAGCGGATGCTGCCTGCTGATAAAAACATGAGGTTCTGCAACAAATAACAGATGAAATTCCAAATCAGACGATTTCAATATTTTCCTGATTACTTTTTCATTGAAATCATTTAAGAAAAGGATTCCGATTTCACTTCTCATTTGCGCTACATCTTCAATTAACTTATAGGTCTGGGTCTCCCGCAGGCTGAAATCATATTCCTCCTGCCCGTATTTTTTCACCAGATCCACAAAGGCATTTACCGCAAAAGAGTAATGCTGGGTTGATACGCAGAACTGCTTTTCCCCGCCACCGTTTTTCTTATATTTATCCTCTAAGATGGTGGTCTGCTCCAATACCTGCCTTGCATATCCTAAGAATTCTTCCCCTTCCCTGGAAATAAAGATTCCCTTATTCGTCCGGTTAAAAATGGTAAGGCCCATCTCCTTTTCCAGCTCATGGATGGCGTTGGTAAGGCTGGGCTGGGAAATGTATAATTTCTTCGCCGCCTCCGTGATGGTTCCGGTATCTGCCACGGTTGTAATATAGCGTAACTGCTGAAGTGTCATATGCTCACCTGCTTTCTAAAATGACTTTTTTTAACTGACGCGCCGCCTCATTTAAAGGATGCTGACTGTCGTATACCATACAGATATTTCTTTTTGGAATCGTCTCCGAAAGAGAAATCTGTACGATTTCATGTTTTTCGATGGCCTCTCTTGCCATCGGTTCCGGGATGAAAGCCAGACCAAGCTCACTCTTTACCAGTGGCAGTATCTGATCTGTGGTTGCTGTCTCTGTATCCGGCTCCAGTGCCAGCCCATAAGACAAAAACAGCTTATTATAAAACTGAAATGTCATGGTTTCTTTTCCCAGACAGATTAACGGATAATCCTTTAAATCCTTTAGGGAAAGCTCCTGACTGCCCAGTGCGGTAAATGTTGTTCCACCCACCAGTACCTCCCGGAATGTCCGCAGATTAACTTTTTTTAGTGGCTGCTCTACTTCTGCCGGTGCAGACACTACTGCAAAATCTATCTGTCCGCTCTTTACTGCATCAATTGCCTGAGGTGTTGAATGATTATAAATTTTCAACCGGATTCCCGGATATTTCATATGGAAATCTTTCAGCTTATCCAAAAGAAATATGTTAAGGGCAGTCTCGCTGGCTCCAATGGAAATGCTTCCATGGGCAAGACCGCTGCTGTCTGCCAGTTCCTCTTCTGCCGCCCAAAGATGCGACATGGCTGCCGACACATGGGTATACAGCTTCTCCCCTTCCGGTGTCAGCTGTACTCCGCGGTTTGTCCTGACAAAAAGCGTACAGTGAAGCTGCTGCTCCAGTCCGTTCATTGCCCTTGTGATATTAGGCTGACTGTTGCCAAGGGCATTGGCAGCCCTGGTAAAATTACTGTATTTTGCCACATAATAAAAAATCTTATAATATTCAAAATTTATATCCATACGTTTTCACCATATCAATTTATTATTTCTGCTATATCAATTATAGCTTTTACTTATTCCCAATGCAATAGTATAATCAAGCCGAAATTAAGGGAAACAACCCCTTTACATTTCTCCACCCAAACCCTACGAGGAGCTGCCACCGGCAGCTCTTTACGAATGCTATAAAGCAGAAAGGAAGCGCATATTTTCTATGAAAAATTCAACATTTTTCCCTCGTGAAGAAAGAGCAGACGTTTTATTTGAAAAGATTTTGCATGACCCTTGGGCCTGCGAAAAGCTTCAGGAAACTTTTTGCAATTATTTATTCTGTAATGATGAATTTGATTCTTCTCTTTCTTCACAGGATTTTTCAGAAGCTCTTTTTGATGCTTATCAAAATAAAGATTTATCGGCATTTCTTATGGCTATCTGCCAGAATACCCTATTCGATTTACTGAGAAATTCCTATCTGATTCCCTACCGTTTCAACGCAGATGGAAAAGAAAATCCGATAATTATGACCGATGATACCGGCAGACTTCTGCCAAAGTATTGTGGCGATATTCACAATAAGGATTATCAGCATTTTCTTGAGAGCTACCGCGATTTAGGGGAACCAAAGAATATGTATTTTGCCCAGGCATACCGGTACAGCCACGCTTATACCGGTGAAGATACCATTGGACAGCTTGTCTTAGAACGCAGCCATGGGGTGCTTCTCATCCGGGAGCTTCCGGATACCATAAAACAGAAGGAGACCGAAGCGGAAGCCTACTCTGCAATCTTCGACCTTGTACTGAAATTAGAGAAAGAGCTTCCAATGGCATTTGTCTTCTACGGACAGGATTCTCTTGTGGAACATGATGAAAAATATGATGAAATCGGCATTTTCCTTCCAAATTCCATTTTTTTAAAGAATCTGGAACGGCATATTGCCAAAGCTGAGGCGATTATTTATGAATAAGAGTGCATCTTCCACTACTTCATATATTGATATTATGGAAAAAAATCATATGGAAATACCCTGGCATGATTATGCCAGTGATGACAGCAACGTACTGATTGCCCAGGCGGGACTGATTGAAAAAGCCTCGGTCATCGGACGTGTGGGATTAATCATGTTATCCTGTGGAACCGGAGCCTGGCGTGTCCGTACTTCCATGAATAAGCTGTCAAAGGAACTGGGAGTTACCTGTACGGTAGATGTAGGTCTTATGTCCATCGAATTTAACTGCTTTGATGGAAATGACTGTATCTCCCAGTCCTTAAGCATCGCCAATACCGGCGTCAACACCTCCAAACTTTACCGCATGGAACAATTCGTAGAAAGCTTTCCAAAGGAAGAAGCCCATTTAACCGGCGAGGAAATCCATAAGCGGCTGGATGAAATCGAAAAAATCCACGCCCTTTATTCTCCCGCCAAACTGGGACTTGCGGCAGCCTTAGCCTGCTGCGCATTTACTTTTCTTCTGGGCGGAGGCCCTGTGGAAATGATTCTGGCATTTATTGCAGCCGGTATCGGAAATGTTATCCGGACCAAATTAATCAAACATCATTTTACGCTGTTTTTAAATATTGCGGTCTCTATTTCCGCCGCCTGCCTTATGTATGCCATCTGCTTAAAGGCTGCCGAAATTTTTTTCCATGTTCCGGCAGTCCATGAAGCCGGATACATCTGCTCCATGTTGTTTATTATCCCGGGCTTTCCATTTATCACAAGCGGCATTGACCTTGCGAAACTGGATCTTCGTTCCGGACTGGAGCGGCTGACCTATTCCATCATCATTGTTCTTGTGGCTACCATGTTTGCCTGGATTATGGCAATGCTTCTTAGACTTCAGCCTCAGGACTTTACCTCTGTAAATCTCAGTGATGTTTCACGGCTGGTTCTGCGGTTAATTGCAAGCTTCTGCGGCGTATTTGGATTCTCTATTATGTTTAACAGTTCCATTCCCATGGCAGCTACTGCTGCACTGATTGGCTCCGTTGCCAATACCTTACGTCTGGAACTGGTTGACTTTACCGGAATTCCAGCCGTTGCTGCTGCCTTTATCGGTGCACTGACCGCCGGTCTGCTGGCATCCTTTATTAAGAAAAACAATGGATATCCGCGAATCTCTTTAACCGTACCTTCCATTGTAATTATGGTTCCGGGACTATATCTTTACCGCGCCTTCTATAACTTTGGCATTATGTCCTTAACGGAAGCGGTTTCCTGGTTCTCCATTGCCATAATGATTATTATCGCCCTGCCGCTGGGACTTATTTTTGCAAGAATACTTACCGACCGGACTTTCCGGTACTGCACCTGATAAATTTTATACGCTTAAAATTTTTTATTTTATACATGATTACAGAAAGGAAGAATCGATATGCTTACAGCCGTAACAGGAATTAACTGGGGAGACGAAGGAAAAGGACGTGTCATTGATCTGCTTGCAGAACATGCAGATGTCGTTGTCCGTTATCAGGGTGGCAACAATGCCGGTCATACCGTTGTAACCAAACAGGAAAAATTTGTCTTAAATCTTCTGCCGTCCGGCATTCTGCATCCCAATGTGGTATGCGTACTGGGGGATGGAATGGTCATTGATTTAGAGCACCTCACCCATGAAATTGAAGATATCGAAAGCCGCGGTATTTCTATTACCCCGGAACATTTAAAACTTTCCAAACGTGCCACCATCTCCATGCCATGGCACAGGATTCAGGATGAACTGGAAGAAACACGTCTTGAGAAATCCGGTACTGCCTTCGGCTCCACCCGCCGCGGCATTGCTTACGCATACAGCGATAAATACCGGAAGAAAACACTGCGTCTTGGTGATTTGCTTCATTTAAAAGAAGAAAATGTCCAGGTTCGGATAAAAACCATGTTGGAATCCAAAAATCTGGAACTGGCAGGCAGTTATCATCAGGAGCCGATGTCTTATCCGGCATTGCTGTCCTGGTGTGAAAAACAGGCTTCTCTTTTTGCGCCTTATATCTGCGATACCGGAAGCTTCTTGGAAAATGCTCTTGCCAACCATAAAAAGGTGGTTTTGGAAGCCCAGCTTGGAGCCATGCGTGATATCGATTATGGTATTTTCCCTTACACTTCAAGTTCCTCCACCATTTCCGCCTATGGTCCGATTGGAGCCGGTATCCCGGGTGAATCCCTAGACCATGTTGTGGGTGTCCTAAAAGCATATTCCACCTGTGTGGGAGCCGGACCTTTCGTAGCAGAAAGAGCCATGTCCGAAGACTGGTGCAACATCCTTCGTAAATTTGGAAATGAATACGGTGCTGCCACCGGCCGTCCACGTAGAGTCGGACCTTTTGATGCCGTTGCCAGCCGTTATGGATTGAAATGCCAGCATGCAGATAAAATTGCCTTAACGAAGCTTGATGTTTTAAGCTCCCTGACAGAAATCCCTGTCATTACTGCTTATGAAAGAAATCATAAGACCACAACCGTCTTCGACCCTACCGAAAATATCGATAGCTTCTCTCCGGTTGTAACAATGCTTCCGGGCTGGAAACAGGATATTTCTGCCTGCCGCAAATATGAAGATTTACCGGAAAATGCCAGATTATACATCGAAACATTAGAACGCCTTTTAGACTGCGATATCCAGTTTATTTCCACTGGTGCAGAACGAAATGAATACATGATAAAGGGGGAATGGCTTTGAGACACCTAATCAGTCCACTGGACCTTACGGAAGAAGAAACAACCCGTATTCTGAATCTTGCAGACCGGATTGGTACCCACAAAGAGGCTTATGCCCACCTTGCAGAAGGGAAACAGCTTGCTACACTCTTTTATGAGCCAAGCACCAGAACCCGACTGTCCTTTGAATCCGCCATGTTAAGTCTTGGTGGTCAGACACTGGGATTTGCCGGTGCGGAACAGTCCAGTGCTACCAAAGGAGAAACCGTTGCCGATACCGTCCGGGTAGTAAGCTGCTACGCAGATATTATTGCCATGCGTCATCCAAAAGAAGGAGCACCGCTCTGCGCCTCTATGTATGCAACCATTCCGGTCATTAATGCCGGTGACGGCGGACACTATCACCCAACCCAGACCCTGATTGACTTATTAACCATACGCCAGCGCAAGGGACGGCTTGACCACCTGACGGTAGGCTTCTGTGGTGATTTAAAATTCGGAAGAACCGTTCATTCCCTGGTAAACAGTCTGGTTCGCTATCCGGGTAACGAATTCTATTTCATTTCTCCGGAAGAACTCCGCATTCCGGACTATATGATTGAAAGAACCTTAAAGCCTTCCCACAGCACCTATCGGGAAGTCTCTAACTTAGAGGAAACACTTCCAAAACTGGATGTTCTCTATATGACCCGTGTCCAAAAAGAGCGTTTCTTCAACGAGGAAGACTATATCCGGTTAAAAGATACCTACATTTTAAATAAAGAAAAATTAGAACTGGCTCCTTCTGATATGCCGGTTTTACATCCGCTTCCACGAGTCGATGAAATCTCTGTTGATGTGGATTCCGACCCGCGCGCCGCTTATTTCCAACAGGTACAGAACGGAAAATATGTCCGTATGGCACTGATTTTAGCCCTGTTAGAAATCACGGACCCGCTAACCGGAGAAAAGGTTCTCTAATGTTCCAGTAACTTAATCCGTTTTCTCTATTTTCATTCCGAAACGTTTTAAATCTACTTTTCCGTCCACTACTTCTATACCGTCTGCCATCAGGCGGCGTGCCTGTTCATTCTCGCCGCCAAAGGCAAAGGCTCCGGAAAGCCCGCCTTTTGCATTTACCACCCGGTAACATGGTATGTTTTCCGGGTCTTTATTCTTATGCAGTGCATTTCCTACAGCTCTTGACATCCGCTTGTTTCCGGCAAGCTCCGCTACCTGCCCATAGGTTGCCACCTGCCCTTTTGGAATTTTCTTTACTGCTTCATAAATCCGCCTGGTCGGGCTGTCCGTTACCAGTTCATAGCTTTCTGCTATCATGCGGCAGATATCTCTATCCGGGATTGTGCCATCCACGATTATGGTATTCCAGTGCTCCTTATTCTGATGATACCCCGGAATGACTGCAGGATAGGCACTCCGCCAGAAGTCTCTCCACTGTGGGTCTGCTTTTACGTTCAGATTGAGGAATCCATCCCGCATATAAGTCCAGAGAAATGCCTTTTTGCTTTCCCTTATGCGCACCAGCTGCCAGTTCTGGTCATGGAACGGTGCCTCCTGATAGGTGTCCGGGAAAGACAGTCCGTATGCTAATATTTCTTCTCTTGTTTTCATGCTCCACTCTATGCTTTTGTCCATATGCAATCCCTTGTAATCTCTGCCAGGCTGTGTACGCCACACATTTTCATGGTATCTTCTAATTCGGTTCCTATCCTGGCAACATAAGACGCTACGCCTTCCCTGCCGCCACCGTAAACCGCTGTCACAAACGGTCTTGCGATAATTACCGCATCTGCACCTAAGGCAATTGCCTTAAATACATCCGTTCCACAGCGGATTCCGCCATCTACGAGAATTTTCATGGAGCCTTTCACTGCATCCGCAATCCCGCCCAAGACTTCTGCTGTTGCCGGGCACTGGTCTAATACCCTGCCACCGTGGTTCGATACCACAATTCCGGCAGCCCCGGCTTCTTTTGCTTTTAAAGCTCCTTTTACCGTCATAATTCCTTTTACAATAAACGGAACTCCAGCAAGCTCTGCCACTTCCCGCAGTTCTTCCACGGTCTTACTGCCTGCCGGCGGCTCTAAATTCTTTAGAAACGGCAAGCCTGCTGCATCTACATCCATGGCTACCGCAAAGGCTTTCGCTTCGTGCACCAGTGCCATTTTTTCTTTGATGATTTCAAGGTTCCACGGCTTTACCGTTGGGATTCCAAGTCCCTGTTCTTTGGCAATTGCCTTTGTAGCTGCCACCATGACATTACTGTCTGTACCATCCCCGGTAAAAGCTGCAATTCCGCATTCCGCACAGGACGATACCAGAATATCATTATAGGAAATGTCATTGAGACAGTCTCCGTAATGCAGATTCACCGCTCCTACCGGGCCTGCAAAGAACGGATATTTAAACTCTTTTCCAAATAATTTCAGCGAAGTATCCACCGGAGCATTTTCCACAATGGTATCCATCTGCACACGAATCTCTTTCCATTTATCATAATTACGCATGGCAGTATCGCCGATTCCCTTTGCACCGGGTCCCGGCATCTGATTCCGGCAGGCGCGTCCGTTGCATTCTACACATGCCTTACAATAATTTCCAATCCTTCCTCTTGCCTGTTCGATACATTCTACATAATTCATTTTTCTTTCCACTCTTTTTCTTCTCTGACGTTTACTTATCCACATATCTATCTGCTGCCAAGCACAATCTGTATCAGATTCTTATCCAGCATTATGGTACGGTTCCACGGATTTAAAATGATTCCTTCGATTCCCTCTGCCTGCAATGCTCCTTGAAAAAGCTTTTCTATATCAGCTAAAAATGTGGATTTCACACTTCCGCCACCTTTTAATTCTTCTTCAAAGCTGCTGAAGGCTGCCCACCAGGTCCTGCCCTCTGTCTCAATCGCCTGTAGCAGCATCTGTCTTCCACCCTTCGGTGGTTCCACTGCCACAATCACCTGACCGCCTTCCTGCATCCGCCGGCGGATTACCGTCAGTGTATGGGCTAACTGCTCCGGTGTTGCCTCCTGCTGCAAGCCGGCAATCGCCTGTTCGATTTTTTCATTTCCTATCAGTCCCTCATCTATCTTTTCCTTTGCCATATGTGTATTCCTTTCTGCCGGGGCTATTTTTTACTGCTTAGCACATTTCCAGCAGTGCCCTCTCGAAAATCAAAGATTTTCCCTGACTGGCACTGCTCATTATAACACACTTTTGCTGGAAATAGTGGCATCTTAAAGCTATCTGTATTATAATAGCATGGTATTTCATTTTAGGATTAGGAGATTAGACAACATGACACCAGCTAAAACCAGAAGTTCCAACATTGAATTATTGCGTATTCTGGCTATGTTTATGATTATTATTTTTCATATTTCTGACCACTGCGTGAAGGTACAGTTAACAGACACTGCTTCCATGCTGCGTATGAATAACGGACTGTTCTGTGAACCTGTTTTTTATAAGAAGCTCCTGCTTCTTTCCACCTTTGCTCCAATGGGAAAAATCGGAAATGTTATTTTCATTACGATTTCCGGATACTTTATGGTTTCAAAGGGAAACGGAATTAATCTTGCCAAAATTTCCAAAAAATTGCTGTTACAGCTTGGTTTTGCTGCAGTTTCCCTGACACTGGTATCTTCCTTCTGGTATCGCATGACTGACGGTGTCTTTTTAAAACTGGTCAACATCAATAAATTTAACAGTATGTCCTGGTTTGTGGGCTACTATTTCTTCATTATGGTAATCGCTTACCTCTTTTTAAACAAGTTTCTGGCAAAACTGGACAAGCAGAAATATTTTACCTTTCTGATTGTCTTATTTGCATTTATCCAGTTCCGCTGGACCGGAAGTATGGCAAATTCCCTGGCTAACGGGCTCCGGACACTGCTGACCGGTATTTTCTTATATGCCTTGGGCGGTTTTATCCACCTTTACAATCCATTTGGGAAAATCAGAACTTATTGCCTCTATCTGATTATTGCAGTTTCCTTCCTGTTTATTTATATTTCTGCTTATAATGTAACACAGACCAATATTCAGACTTACTTTTTAAATGAAAGCAAAGACATTTTTATCCAGAAGATTCCTTCCTTTTCAGACTATAGCATTATTCCGATTCTTGTGGGACTTTCTCTGTTTGAAATCTTCCGGCGCATCCATATTCCATGCAGCCGCATGATTAATTTTGTGGGAGCTTCCACTTTTATGGTTTATCTTTTACATGATAATGCTTTTGCTTACAGTCTCTGGAATACACAGGACTGGATTACCCTGCTCTATGAGCATCCATATATTTACCTGTTTAAGCATCTGCGCTGGACAGCTGCCACTTTCCTCACCGGCATCCTTTTCTATATTATTTACCTGTGTCTCGGAAAAGCCCTCAGTAAATGCAGATGGCTGGTGATGAAAGAATAATCTTCCTTATATCTGTTGCACAATTCTTCCACTTATGCCATGATAGAATTGGTTTAAAAAAATACACGGGAGAAAAAAGAAAATGGAAGAATTTAAAAAGGATTTATTGAAAGTCTGTGGGAAAAACACCGCTGCACTGATTATTTTCTTTGTATTAGGTGGCGTTTTCCTTGCCTTCGGTCTTCTGATGTGGATTACTGCTTATGATCCGTTTGACGCACAGACCGATGGTTACGCAACAATGGAAGTTACTTATGTAATGGGGCCATTTGCGGAGCTTACTTCTGATGGAAAAGATCACACAGAATTCTATATTGCAGAGGATTCTGAAGGTTACTGGAGTATCATTGCTACCAAGGGAGAAACTTCCCTTCCGGTCTATGGTGTAGACGTAGATGACACTGTTCTCGACAGCTTACCTGCTCACACGATCCGGGGAAAAAGCACCAGCATGCCTCCTCAGGCAGCTCATTATCTGGTGGATTATCTTTCTGATACCGGACTGGACATTACTACTTACAACTATGACGAGTACTTTGGTGACCATTATCTGGATACCACACACACAGCCGTTGAAAACAGCATTGTACTCTATGTGATTGCTGCCGTATTTACAGTTCTTGGTATTATTATTTTTTCAGCAGGCGGCAACAAGAAAAAGGCCGTTAAGAAAAAGATTGCTCTCTTGGAACAGAATGGCGGTCTGCAGCGGATTTACTCTGATTTTGCCAACAGCCCACGCATTTTTTCACCAAAGCTTGGCGTTGCTGTTTCCAATCATTTCATATTGGATTACAACAATACAAAGGAAGGCTTCTATGTCACTCCTTTAGACGATATTACGAACGTTTTCAAATGTAACATGTTAAATGGTGACCCGACAACAACCAGCTATATTGCACTGGAAACTGCAGATGGTAAACGTACTCTGGTTGCCGCTCACAGTGGAAAAGCAAAGATTTTGATCAGGTTCTTAATCAGTTAAAAGCAAATATTCATCAGGGAGGTGTTATGACATGGTAATTATCTACGGTACAAGAACAGTTTTTAAACGGGAAGGCCCGGTTGGCACTTCTGTCTGCCCAAACTGCCGGCATAATGTCATGCATACCCTTTGCAGACAGTTAAATCAGGCAACCCTTTTCTATATTCCGATTTTCAGCCACCAGAAACAGCGTGGCATTATGTGCGAAAGCTGCGGTATGATTACACCGGTCAGTGCACAGGAATACCGGGAACGGAAACAGGCTGCAAAGATGTATTATTAAACAATGTCTTATTGATATAACGTCAGCTCTTGCGGACATCTGGCAACACAAAACCGCCACATACACAGGCAATACGCACATCTGATGATGGCTTTGTCTTATGTATGTGGCGGTATTTTAATACTTACTTCTTCTTAGAATACTACGACTAAAAGCATTTTAAACTGCTCTTTTCCATATACGGCATGTGGATGTCCTGCCGGCATTACGATGGACTGTCCTTCCGTCAGTTGGAATTTCTCACCATCAATGGTTACTTCTCCAACTCCATCCAGACAGGTTACAAAGGCATCTCCGCCGGAAGCGTGTGTGCTGATTTCCTCGCCCTTTGCAAAGGAAAATAAGGTTACGCTTACTGCATCATTCTGTGCCAGTGTCTTACTTACAATCTGTCCATCCTGATATGCTACTTCTTCTTTTAAATTTAAAACTTCTTTCTTGGAAATATTTTTTAATAAATCTCTTATTTTTTATAGTACATTCTTGCTTCATACGGACGAAGCACGGAATAATCCTCTGTCTCTTTATAGTTGGAAATGAGAAGCTCCATATCCTCTGTCTCTTCCGTCAAAGGCATTTTCACAGTATTGCCGTAGAAATTGCAGACAACAAGCAATGTCTCATCCGCATTTTTACGCTCATATGCAAAGATATTTTCATCCTCAGCTAACAGTAATTTGAAGCTGCCGTCCACCAAAACAGGATACTCTTTTCTAAAGCTTACCAGCTTCCGGTAGCAGTTGAAAATGGAATCCGGGTCATCTACCTGGCTCTTGGCATTGATGGTTTTATAGTTGTCATTTACTTTTATCCAAGGTGTGCCTGTTGTAAATCCGGCATTTTCCGTATCATCCCACTGCATTGGTGTTCTGGCATTATCACGTCCCTTGGCATAAATGGAATTCATAACATCTTCCTTATCATAGCCTGCTGCGATACGCTCCTTGTATACATTCTGGATTTCAACATCCCGGTAATCCTCGATATTATAGCGGACATTTGTCATACCCAGCTCTTCGCCCTCAAAAATGTATGGAGTTCCCTGCATTCCATGTAATAAAATTGCCAGCATTTTTGCAGACTCTACCCGGTACTCCTTATCATTGCCCCAGCGGGATACGATACGCGGCAAATCGTGGTTGTTCCAGAAAAGGCTGTTCCAACCACAGTTATAAAGCTCTGTCTGCCAGCGGTTCATAATCTGTTTTAATTTCAGGAATGGCAGCGGTGCCAGATCCCATTTATCCTTGCCTTCCTGCTGATCCAGCCCGATATGTTCAAACTGGAATACCATGGAAAATTCACTTCCATCCGGATTGCTGTAAAGCTTTGCCCGCTCCGGGTCTGCGCCCCAGGCTTCTCCTACAGTAATCAAATCTCCCTTCTGGAAAGTTTCTTTGCTCATTTCACGGAAATATTCATGAAGTCTTGGGCCGTTGATGGTAATTTTCTTATCCGGCTCTTTTGCAATCTGGTCGATTACGTCCAGTCGGAAGCCGCCAACTCCTTTTTCCATCCACCATAAAATCATGTCATATATTTCTTTTCGCACCTGCGGATTTTCCCAGTTCAAATCCGGCTGTTCCGGCAAAAACTGATGGAAATAATACTGCTTTATTTCCGGTACCCATTCCCATGCACTTCCACCGAAAACGGCTTTCATATCGTTTGGCTCTACACCTTCTTCCCCATCTCTCCACACATAGTAATCATGATATGGGTTGTCCTTACTCTTCTTTGCTTCCTCAAACCATCTGTGTTTATTGGAGGTATGATTTAAAACCAGATCCATAATGATGCGGATGTTGTATTTCTTTGCTTCTTTAATTAAAGCTTCCATATCCTCCACACTGCCGAACATCGGGTCAATATCCTGATAATCAGAAATGTCATAGCCATTGTCCGCCTGCGGGGATTTGCATACCGGTGATAACCAGATTGCATCAATACCAAGCTTTCCAAGGTACTCCAGCCGCTCCATAATTCCTCTTAAATCACCGACTCCGTCTCCATTACTGTCCTGAAAACTTTTTGGGTAAATCTGATATACTACTGCACTTTGCCACCATTTCTTTTCTGTTACGTTATTACTCATTTTGTCCTCCTAGACTTTCTTTACTTATTTTATCTGCTTGCTGCTTCCCTAATGCAGGCAATTAAAAACACCAAGGAGAAAACAACCCTGTGCGATTGCATTTCAGCCATTGTTTATGCATTATAAATACTCTTCTAAAATTTCCGTATTCATTACTTCAAATTTATTTTCTTTCCATTGCATTTTTATCTTAACTGCTGCAGTCTGTCTGTCTAAAAACGCTTCATATAAAAATATATCATCTCCATCCACTGCTATTTTCCATGCTTTTGAAGAACTCAATATCCTTTCTCCAACTTTTAAGTCTTTATAACAACTATCAAATTCTTCTCTTTGATTTTCAGGTAGAACATATTCCTCTTCCAATCCCAATTCAGGACAGGTAACAAGAATTGTATTTTCCTGCTCCGCCTTTTCAATATAAATATCATATCCTGCAGAATATCGCATTCCGGTTTGCTTTCCCGGCAGATTCATTCTTGTGTACTCACTGCCATCTTTTCTCCAGATTGCAATTTCACTTCCACTCTGTATCCATGTATTTCCTGTATGCTCTCCACAAAAGACGATCTCATTTTTCCCGTCTCCGGTAATATCCGCTCCCCATACTTCAAGACCGAGAAATGTATCATCAAATGCTCCCAGTTCAAGGTGGTCACCATTTCCAAAGCAAATCGTATATACTTTCTTATTATCATTTCTGAAATACTGGAAAATACGATCTGTTTTTCCATCTCCATCGTAATCCTGATTTTTATAGTCTTCCTCAAATAATTTTACATTATCAAGATACCCTTCATACTCAGAAAGTGCTTCATCATAGCCGATATTTATTTTTTCATCTTTTGTATTGGCAATTTTTCTGTCAATTACCGAGTCATACTCTGTACTTATTTCATTCTTTTCCGAATCATCCAGTTCATCATCATAAGGAAACTTATCATTTTTACATGCAGTCAACATGATACACATCACTAAAAATATACCAATATTTTTCTTCATTGCAACCCCAATTTTTCAAATGCATCATACAATCCATTCTTATCTACATCCCCGGTGACATAGTCCGCCATAGCCTTTATCTCGTCTCCGCCGCTTCCCATAGCCACACCATAACCACAGTATTCTAACATAGGAATATCCACTTTGGCATCCCCAAAAGCTATGGTATCTGCCACATCTGCATGAAGATATTCTAACAGATGCGCAATGGCATTGCCCTTGGTGATATTTTTTACACCCAAATCTCCAAATAATGCAATTTCACCGGCTCCGCCCCAGGTTCCAGCCTGCAAATCCGGGAATTCCACCACAGCATCTTTATAATCCTGATACTGATTTAAGATAAAGCTTACTTTATTTACATCATCCCGGTACAGTTCTCCATCAAAAATCATTTCCGGAAATACATCCCGTACCTTTATTTTATCTGCGCCCTCTTTGCCTTTCCGCCTGGAATATTCCTGAATCACAGGTTCTCCAGCCTCTTCAAATCCGGCACTTGCAAACAGTCCTGCATTACTTTCCAGATAAAATTCCAGTCCGCGCTCCTTTAACCAGTCCACAATATGGCGGCACTGCTCCGGCGTAATCATCTGGTGCATAACCACATGTCCGTGATCTTCCACATAACTTCCATTTCCGCCTATCATTCCATCCAGTCCGATTTCCCAGATATTCTCATAGACCTCTGCCTTACTTCTTCCAGTGCAGATATACACTCTGTGTCCGTTTTCTCTTGCCTTCCTCACCGCAAGAACCGCTGATTCCGGCAAATGATTTTCATAATCCACTAAAGTTCCGTCAACATCCAGAAAAATGATTTTTCCCATACTGCCCGTCCTCCTACTCCTTTTCTTCTATCCTACCTGCATTTTTTGAAGAAATCAACATTTTCTTCTAATGTATTTAAATCGATTGGTCGATAAAGTTATTACATGGATGGCATTTTATTTCAAGGGATTGATTGAGATAAAGTGTCTTTATTTTTTTCTGGTGATTGCAAAAATGTATGGATTGTAAATTTATCAGGATATTCAAAGTGTATCTGGGTTTTGACATAAAATACCGTAGTTCTAAGATGCATGTTTTTCTTTTGTTTATTAAGCCGGTCTTTCTAATGTTTGACAAATCACAGGACTGTTCGTCGAAGTGCGGATGCATCTTAAGGACTGTTAGGGGCACTTGGAATTTTGTCCGGCAACAGGCAACGCCGGCACAGGGACGTGCCGGCGAGGCGCATATGAACACGGATGTGAATTTGCGCCGGTTGCCAGACAAAAGATTATCCTGCCAAAATTCTTAGTGCCCCTTGCAGGCTTTATCCGCATCCGTACCCGACGGACAGTACTGCGATTGTGTCAAAGCAACGGAAAGACAGCCTGACAGCAAGAAAAACATGCATCTAAGAACTGCTGGCATTTTACATCAGATAAACCCAGAATACACTTTGAATCCCTGAAATCTTTACAAGTTACAAATATATTTTTGCAATCACCAGACAACAACTTCTGAAAGGAGCTCTTATGGCAATTAACTCAATATGGAACAACAACTCCCCAATGGACTACCTCGATTTTCTGTCCACTGACTCAGATAACGATAACAATACTGAGGATAACGAATGGCTGACTCATTTTCAGCAGCTTGTGCAGGAAAAACTTTCTGAAATGAATGAGGATGAGGATTCTGCAGCTGCGGTAAATCCGGCTGAAGAAATTGCGAAATGGAAAGAGAATATTTATAACAAAATGAAAAATGGTGAAACCGAAGAGAGCTTTCAAATCGGCGGTCAGTCTTTCAGCATGAAGGAATGGGACAAGCTGTTAGACTCCTTTGACAAAGCGGAAGAAGCTTTACAGGAATCTATTGAGGATGAAGAAAAAGCTAAGGATAGGGAAATGGCAGAGACAGCAAAGAAAAGCATTGTAAATGATACACCTGCCCAGCCTCTTATCGATATGCTTTTATCCGATACCCTTAAGGTTCCGTTTCCGACAGATGCCAAAAATGAATCTGACGAAGATGCGGAAGATGTATTTTATATGGTTGCCATGGATGAAAAAGGCATCCGCTGCATCAAAAACGGGTCTGATACTTACGAATGGGAAATTGAATTTGAAGACGATTCCCAGTATGAGGCTGCCCGTGATTTCTTAGGCTGGGCTTCTCCACGAATGGACAATCTTTTATTTGCAGCCCATGACAATTTCTGGATGGATTATCTGAACGGTGACCTTGATGTAGATGCTTTTAAAGACTTCTTAGAGGGCACCAATAACGGCATTCCAAACTATGGCATTGGTGATGAGGAAAATATGTACATTGACGAGACGAAGATTCAGTGGACAAAATATATGAATCCTCTGGGTGCTCACTTTGGTACCCCGGAAGAATTATTTCCAATCCCGGAATTATAGATTAAATACAATAAAACAGGCACTTTTTTCTGTCAAAACGGGCATGTCCAAAGAAAAATGGACTGATTCTGCTACGACTGATTTATGATAACGGATGAAAACTCTACACTGAAACTGTGCAAGCACTGTGGAAAGATATTTGTAGCCAGCCGCTCCAATGTGCAGTTCTGTTCTCCGCAATGTAAAAATCAGTATAATGTATATAAGTGTCGAGTGAAAAAGGATGAGGAATAAACAGATTCTTATTTGACAAGCTATAAACGAAATGGAGATGACCAAATGAAAAATGAGTTGATTACATTTAAAGATGGAACATTAGAACTGAATGTACCTGTTTCGTGGGAGCAGGAAACAGTATGGCTTACACGAAATCAAATGGCGGAGCTTTTTGACCGTGATGTAAAAACCATTGGAAAACATATAAACAATGCTCTAAAAGAAGAGCTCGACAACTCAACTGTCGCAAATTTTGCGACAGTTCAAATGGAAGGTGGACGTGAGGTAGAAAGAAATATCGAACACTATAATCTTGATATGATTATCTCCGTTGGTTATCGTGTAAAATCCACACGGGGTGTCCAGTTTCGTAAATGGGCAAACTCCATCCTGAAGCAGTACATAATTCAGGGATATGCTGTAAATGCTAACCGTATGAACCAACTCGGTGAGGTGATACGGATTATGAAGCGGACAGAAAACAGTCTGGATGCAAAGCAGGTACTTTCAGTAATCGAAAAATATAGTCTTGCCTTGGACTTGCTGGATGATTATGACCACCAGACAATGAAACGACCGGACGGAAACAAGGCAGTTTATATATTATCTTATGAAGAATGTAGACAAGTCATTGACAGTATGAAGTTTTCAACTGATTCCGATTTGTTTGGAAATGAAAAGGATGATTCCTTTAAGGGCAGCATCGGCAATATCTACCAGAGCTTTGCAGGGCAGGATATCTACCCGACACTGGAAGAAAAAGCTGCAAATCTTTTGTATTTCATAACAAAGAATCACAGCTTTTCCGATGGCAACAAACGAATCGCAGCAACAATGTTTCTGTATTTCCTTGATAAAAATGGCATCCTGTTTACTGATGGAAACAAGCTGATTGACGATCATACACTTGTAGCACTGACGATTATGATTGCAGAATCCAAACCAAATGAAAAGGAAATGATGATAAGCGTAATTATGAACTGTATTTGCGGATAGGCTTGAGCCCTGTCCTTCTTATATGTTGTATCACTTTTTAATCAGTGCTACAATAAAGAAAATTAGAAGTTATAAGGGGGAAGCACTGATGAAAAAAAAGATTTCAATATTACTATGCATATCGTTGTTTTTATTTTCTGGCTGTAGTAATAAAATTCCATCATTGAATGTAGTGAGTGAAAATGGAAGTGAATGGGCACAAGAAGAACTTCAAGGCTATAAATTAGATGATTTTGTTAATGCGTGGGGGACTTCCGAAGATAATTGGAAAACTGCTGAAGCAGAAGATGTAGTGAGTGAAAACGGATATCTCTGGTTTGTTGATAACGATAAAACTACAGCAATAATTGTTTATGTTAGTAATGAAGAAGAATTTCAATCTATTGCTATTAGTAAAGATGTTATTAAGGACAATTACGGCACATTTATAGTCAAATAATGATATTACAAAGGTTTAGAAGAGTGTCGATAAATATCAGCTTGTCGAGCTGGAAAATTTGAATTCGTAGGAGGTATCGAAAAATGAATAGGAAAACTATATTCTGTTTTCTGACAGCTTTGATAATGATTTTTGTTCTTGCCGGCTGTGGTGGAAAGAATAGTGGTGGGAATATTGACAATGTTCAAATTCCTGATTGGAAACCATCGGAAATATATTCAGACAGTGATATTGAGGCGGCTTTCCAAACAGTAAAAGACTATTTCGGCAACGAATTTGACGGCTGCACACTGACAAAACTGACCTATCCCGGAGATACATACGCCGATGAATTTTATGAATGGGCTGAACAATATGACGCGGATGAAGCAATCGTAATATTATCATCTTTCGATGTAGACTCATCAGGCGGGGATGGTTCGCTTAATCCTGATTCAACATATGATGATTGGAAATGGATTCTAATTAGGAATGACAGTGGGAATTGGGAACATGTTGACCACGGGTATTAAAGCGACAGCTTCAAGTTTATCGGGGAGCAAATAGAACAAAAATCGGTATTTGTAGACGGAGGTACACAACATGAAAAAAATCAGCTTAGTGGTTTTTCCAGCTTTAACAATAGTGTTAGAAGCATTACCAATGGGAGCAGTTTGTACTTTTGCTATATCTCCAACAGAAAGAGTAAGAGAAACATTTTCATACTTTAGCCTTATACCGTTTGGATATGCAAATTTTGCTCCACTTATTACAGCCATACTTACTGTTGTTGTCTTGTTGCTTTCGTTGATTTCTTTGAAGAAAGATAGCGTTTTTAACGCCTTGTTTGTTCTTTCGATTATTACAGCAATTATTTCTCTTATGCCGTTGATGTATGGATTAAACAATTACTCCCTTGTAGGAGCCCTTATAACGATAGCCCTTGTAACAGAAAGCATTTTTGTTAAGGCACAACAGAAATAATGCGAAAATTTCAGTTTGTCGTAAACATTTACATACTATCGTTTAGAAAAAAACAGTTCCGTTTATCCCCTCGAATTTCTCCTATAAGTGAAGGAACAATTTCTGACTTTATGACAGGGTTATATGCCCTGTCATTTTTATGGTCATTTTTAGAAAATCTGTTCTCGAATCACAAGATTATATAGCAGTGACCCTGTATCTATGATAGAATAAATTCATCCATAGATGCCCGGTCACAGAGGTATTGCTACCTCGGAAAGGAGATTTTATGAAGAGACCGGACAACAACAGAATAACAGTACTTTACGAGAGACTGTCACGAGATGATGAACTGAATGAATATCTGGAACATTTAAAATCCTATGCATATCACATCGAGACCTGTGGAGAAGAAAGAAACAGTTATTCGAAAACAGACCATGATGCAACTTTTATGCGTTTAAAATGTGATTACATGGGAAACAATCAGCTGCTTCCTGCCTACAACCTTCAGGCAGCCATCTGTGATGAATACATAGCCGTAAACGACGTAAAACCATATGCATCCGATATGGAATACTTTGTACCTTTGATGGAAAAATTCATACAAAGAAACGCCAAAACCGACATTTGCCATTGGAGTTTTCCATTGCAATGCTGGCATGCCGGAACTGGACCAATCAGGAAATTGCAGAATATTTAGGATTTTCAGCGAACACAGTTAAGCATTATATATCAGGAATTCTGGAAAAGTTAGGTATCGATAAACGGGATAAAATAAAAAATTTTGTAAATCAATGATATACGAAAGAGAAGGTTTATGATTGTAAAAAGATATGTGAAAAAGAGTACCATCTACATTATTGCTGCCGTTATGGCGCTCTTAACTGCAGGAGCCCTGTATCTTGGAGTGGTTCATCGTTTTACTTATGGGGCAAAGTATAAGAACTACACCACCTGGTCTGCACAGGTTCTCTCTCTGAAGGAATACAAACATGAGGACAGCAATGATAATGTTTATTACCACTACTCGGCTTTTTTAACCTATAACGTGAACGGAACGGTTTATACTCCGGTTACCGATGAGGTCTTTACGGAAGAGGATGTTCCGATGGAAGGCGAAAAGATTCCGATTTTCTACAATAACAGTGACCCCGGTGATTATGTGCTTGTCAAATATGACTGGTTGACGAAGTCCTATATTCCTCTCAGTGACAAAGGCGATGTCTGGCTTTTTACCGCATTTCTTCTGCTGGGATTTGTTCTACTTCTGATTCCGATGAATCTGGAAAACGACCAGGTGCAGGGCGTCATGATTGGAAGCGGACTTCTGCTCTTTGGTCTTGATGGTATCGTAATGGGTACTATTATGCATAAATTTCAAATGTTCTTCCTGGCTATCTTTGGTATCTTCGGCGGCATTATCCTGTTCCGCTACCTCTTTATTCCAAAGGAGAAACGCCAGAAAGCCGATGCGGTATCTGCATCCCTGCGGCTGTTCAAGGTTGTTGATATTTATGTAAATCCACAGACCGGTGTGAAAACCGTGGTATTTTCCATGCCGGAAAATAACGGTGCGACCTATGAACTGTTTTCCCTTGACGATATTTATAATCAGTATAACTACGGGGATATGTATCAGATTGACAAGACGGTTCTCTTAGGATTTGGTCTGGGACGACAGATTAACGGCTCTTATACCATTGACATCAACGGTCTGAACCCTTCCCATATACAGCCTTTGAACCCCCTTCTTAAGAAAATGTTTTCACGAGTATAAAAACTGCGAGGGACACGTAAATCGTGTCCCTCATTTTTTGTTTATTTCTGGTTTGCCGGTTCCATATTAACGGCTTTTCCCTTTATCTTCGCATGCTTCATGGCATTTAAGACTTCTTTTCCATATTCTCCTGGTACTTCCACAAAGGTATATTTATCAAACATATCAATGGCTCCCACCAGTCTGCCCGGCATACCGGACTCTCCGGCGATGGCGCCAAGAATATCTCCCGGCTTAATCTTGTCTTTCTTTCCAATGTTGATAAACAGTCTTACCATTCCCTCTTCTGCACCGGTATTGGCAAAGTCGTATTCTTCTTTTTCAGAAGAACTCTCCCCTGCACCCATTGCCTGATAGAGGAAAGCTGCTGCAATATCCATGGCAGTATAATCAGCTTCATTTACCTGCTTCTCAATCAGCTCTATCATATCAGAAAGATTCTCTTCCTCAATGATAGTTCCAATCTGTTCCATGATATTTTCAGCTTTTATCTGTGCCACATCATCAGTGGATGGAATCGGCTGTGCTAAAATCTTTGTCTTGCAGTAACGCTGGATATCTTTTAATTTATAGACTTCCTTGCCTTTTACAAAAGAAAATGCCTTACCACAACGGCCTGCACGTCCGGTTCTTCCGATTCGATGTACATAATATTCATCATCCTGCGGCAGGTCATAATTAAATACCGCTTCTACATCATCTACGTCAATTCCTCTTGCTGCCACATCCGTTGCAATAAGAATATCCGTCTTTCCTTTCCGGAAATTATTCATGACCCGGTCTCTCTGGGACTGCTTCATATCTCCATGAAGTCCCTCTGCACTATAGCCTCTGCCGGATAATTCCGTTGCCAGCTCATCTACCATTTTCTTGGTATTACAGAATACCAATGAAAGCTTCGGATTATAATAATCCAAAAGTCTCGTAAGGACATCCACTTTATCCTTGCGCTTTACATCATAGTAGTACTGGTCAATGTTGGCTACGGTGAGTTCCTTTTTTACAACCTTGATATTGACTGCATCATGCTGGTATTTTCTTGTAATGTCAAGAATCGGCTTTGGCATGGTGGCAGAAAACAGTACGGTCTGATGCTCTCCCGGAATATATTCTAATACAGTTTCTATGTCCTCACGGAATCCCATATTTAACATTTCATCCGCTTCATCTAAGACGATGGTATGGACAAAATCCGGGCGGATGGTTTTTCTGCGAAGATGGTCCAGCAATCGTCCCGGTGTTCCGATAATAATCTGTACGCCACCCTTTAGGGCTTTAATCTGGCGGGAAATGTCCTGTCCACCATACACTGGCAGCACTTTTACACCGTGCATATATTTTGCCAGCTTACGGATTTCGTCTGCCACCTGAATGGCAAGCTCTCTGGTGGGAGATAAAATCAAAACCTGCGTTTTCCGTAAAGACGGGTCTACTTTCTGTAAAATCGGAATTCCAAAAGCTGCTGTCTTGCCGGTTCCGGTCTGAGCCTGTCCGATAACGTCCACACCTGATAAAACCACCGGGATTGCCTGACTCTGAATCGGTGTTGCCTCTTCAAATCCCATGCCCGCAATTCCTCTTAAAATCTGCGGATTTAAATCTAATTCATCAAATCTGATTGTATTCATTCTTTTCCTTCCTGTTGCGGGAACTTTTTCCCATCTGTCAGTAACCTGTTCTCCAGTCACTTTATAAAAAGCCACCGCGGCTAATCATAACAGACTGTTTTTTGCTTGTCAATTTACTGCAACAGATTTTTCTTCGACAAAATCAGCGCATCCTTCTGCTTTCTGGTCAGCTTTTTATAGGCTGCTTCCTTCTGCATGGCCTCCTCCTTCGTCCCGGATTCCTCTAAATACCGCAGCTCCACCGGTCCCCGGTTTCTGGTATACTTTGCTCCTTTTCCACTGTTATGTGCTTCAATCCGCTTGTCGATATCAGTCGTCCAGCCGGTATAGAGGCTCCCATCCCGGCAGAGCACCATATAAGTGTAATTATGTTTCTCTTTCATGTAATCCTTCCTATGTAGACCGGGCACCGCCCAGTCTTATCTCTATATAAAGCAATCGACCAAAAAAGTATCTTACTCATATTCCATAAACTGGTAAAAAAGTATCGATTGCGGATTTTTGGCCGTTACATTTTATCTTATGCAGTTTTCTTATGTATGTTCCATTTACCGACAGCTTCCAATACAGATTCCTCCCCGGTTTTCTTCTTTGACCTGATAGAGTAAATCATCGGCTTTCTGCAAAAAGTTCTTCATCGTTCTGTCCGCATCCGGTATATCATAACAGATTCCCTGGGAAATGGATACATAGCGCTGTGCCCCTGAAAAAGCGTGCTCCATATTAAGGTCACGGATGCTTCGCTTTAATTTTTCTGTAAGAATGACTACGGCTTCTCTGGAATATCCCTCATAAATTAGAATGAATTCATCCCCTCCATACCGTGCACAGAAAATATCATCCTTTTCCGCTAACTTCTGAATTTCCTTTGCTACACGGCAGATACATAAATCACCCTTCTGATGCCCATAGTTATCATTATATTGTTTAAAATAATCGATATCCAGTATTTCCACTGCCACTGGAATTTTCTCTGCTATGGCATGTTCGAATACCTTCTGCGCATGCTGTTCTAACCGATAGCGGTTCGGGATTCCGGTCAGTGCATCGGTCTGGGACTGCTCTAAAAGAATCCTGTTTTCTTTTTCCATCTTCTTTCTGCTGTGGTTCGTCTCTTCCAATGTATAACGCATATCTAAGATGCAGGTCATGATATATTTATTTTCTTTTTCCAGTATCTCGGACAATTCAAAAAACAAACCGCATGCCTGCAGATATTCACGATTCTTTTCCTGCCGCTTATAATAACGGATTTTTAAAGTCAGAATCCGCTTCTGCATATAAATAATCTTAGCTTCCCTTGCCATCTTCTCTAAAAATTCTACTAATTTCCAGAATTCCTCTTCCTTTCTGGTATCTAACAGCATCTCACAATAAGCATAAAGATCATCAAAAATATCAAGAATCGGCATTCTGGTATCTGATACCTTCTGCACAATTGCTATATTCCGGTCACATTCTTCTTTCTTTCCCATGGCATTACAGAGTCTTGCTTCAAAGCAGGCAAAGGCAATCTGCTCTAACTCTTCCAGATGTCCACTGCACACCTCTTTTGCCCGCAGTGCATATTCCTGTGCCTGCATATACTCTTCCTGATAAAAGCAGCTGTTTCCCAGTCCTATATAGATATTCAGAAGATAACTGTAATATTCCGGTATTTCCTTATTCTTCTGTAATAAATCATATGCCTGCCCTAAATATTTTTCTGCCTGCCGGTATTCCCCAAAATTATTGTAAAGCATACCAATATTAATATTGATAATAATACCAATATCATATAATTTATATTTTTCACAATACATTCTGGCGTTCAGATAATAATCCATGGCAAAAGGAGCATTTCCACGATTCATGGACGTAATGGCAAGAATATTATAGGCTCTTGCCAATAAACCATGCTGTCTGGAATGCTCCAGGTATGGCAGGGAACAGGAAAGATTGCGAAACAGTTTATCCACATCATTCAGAAGATAATATGTCTCGCCACTGTAATAATAGGCATAGCCTAACAGTTTCTCATCATCCTGCTCTCTGGCATAATCTCTTATATTTTTACATAGCATCAATGTTTTCTCGGCATCTGTTCCCCGATTCTTCCGGACACCCTCTAACCATTCCAATACTTCGCTGCTGTAAGCATTAAAATCCATCTTTTTGCGCACCCTTTTTCGTATTTTTTAATGTCTTTTATTATATAGGTATGCGGCTCTTTTTTCAAGTATGGCTCTTTTACTCAAAGAAGCTTACCGGGTCTACCGGTTCGCCATCTTTCTGCAAGGCAAAATAAAGATTACTTCCTTCCACGGAATAATATTTCGTCGGTTCCGCAATATAACCTACCAGTTTTCCTTTGCTGACAATGTCGCCCACTTCATACGGCACTTCCTTAAGCTGCCCATAAATAGCACTATAACCATCTCCTAAATCCATAGTCACGGTACATCCTGTGACAGCACTGTTGGAAATATCCGTTATCTTTCCTTCTGCGGCTGCGGATACCCTGTCATTTACTTCTCCGGCAATAATCACTGCCGGATTATATTTGTACTGATCCAGTGTTGCAAAATACACGGTCTGATCCATGCTGTAATTTAAGACTACATTGCCCTGTAATGGCCAGTTTAATCCATCCTCTTCCGCAAAATGCAGTGTTTTTGTGGTGGCTGCTGCCGCCTTTGTCTCTGGCTCATTTTCTGCCTCAGCCGCTGCATTTGCCACATTTTCTTCTTCTGTCTGCCCGCTGTCGGACTGTGCCTGTCCATCCGAATCCTTTGAAGCAACTGCGTTATCCGAAGGTTTTATGATACTGTCTGCTTCTGCCAGTTTCTCCGATGCTTCTTCCTCTGTCTTTGGAAGCGTTGCCACAAAATCATCCGAAGCTCCATCTTCCTTCTTATTGCCTTTGTCTTTTCCTGCATCCTTATCTGCAACATTTTCCTGCTGCTTTTTTTCTTCCTTCTGGGAATAATTATATACTGCTGTCATTGCTCCTGCTGCCAGTACCATGACAGCCAGGGCAATCATCCATGATCTTCTTCCTTTCATTTTCTCACCATCCATATCTTATTTTTTATAAGTATGAACAGTTTTTTCATATATTATTCTTTTTTATATTTCATTTTTTTGTAATTTCAATTCCGGAATAATAATAGCTTAAAATCTCCTGATAAGTTTTTCCCTCTTTTGCCATCTCATTTGCTCCATATATGCTAAGTCCATAACCGTGTCCTAAGCCTTTGGTCACAATACGTACCCTGCCATCGATTTCCCTGATATAAAAACAGGCGGAATTCAGGGAAAATGCCTTGCGGAATTCCTCCCCGCTGACACTACTGTTCCCAACCTGTATGGTTTTTACATATCCGCTTTCTTCCCGTTCTGTCACCACCAGCGTATTCACCCAGTCCTCCGCTGTAAGTCCTGCTTCCGGAAATGCCTGATTGCAGGTATCCACCAGTTCTCCTGCATCATAGAATTCCACCTTAAGAAAATCCTCTGATGTAATGTCCCATATGGATTCCACACTTTTGAGATAAGGAAGCTCTGTCCCTCTCGTTTTCTCTGCACTGACTGCAAAATAGGGAGCCTCAATTTCCTGTCCCTGATATGTTAAGACTTCCCCCTCGGTATCTATCAGGCAATTTTCTAATTTCTGATAATATCGATTATAATTTTCATTTCCAAACAATTTGGTCTGCTCTGCAACACTCAGTCCCGTCTCCGGTGCTTTTTCCTGCGACAGGCCATATTCATAATTGGTCCGCACAATAACTGCCTGCGCACGAATTGCTTCTTCTTCATAGGTAACCGGGATATCCCGTGCCAGAATAGACACAAGAGCAGCCATCTTCTCTTCTTCATCGGGATGACTGCTCTTATGTTGTATTTCATTGCTGTCTGTATCCAATAATATCTCATCTCCCTGGAACACCAGGGTCATAAGTATCGGTAATCCTGCAATAATCAGGCACAGACACAGTATCATTTTTATTTTTTCTTTCATATCCTGTCCACTCCTGTTCTACATATATATGTAACAGAAATGGATGTATACCAGTAAAATATTACTGTTTCATACGCTGTCCTATCTCATTGGAAAGTTCCGCAAACTGCTCTAAGGACAGTGCCTCTCCACGAATGTTCTCCGGAACTCCAAGGCTTACGATACTTTCCTGTATTACCTCTTTCGGCAAATGTATCTCCGGGGAATTATTCAGTCCGTTTGCCAGTGTCTTTCTGCGCTGGTTAAAGGATGCCCGGATAATACGGAACATCAGTTTCTCATCTTCCACTTCTACCGGCGGCTTCTCATGCCGGGTCAGACGGATGACCGCACTGCCTACATTCGGCCTTGGCATAAAACAGTTCGGTGGTACATTTGCCACGATTTCCGGCTTCGCATAATACTGTACTGCAAGTGAAAGTGCTCCATATTCCTTGCTTCCCGGTCCCTCCTGCATACGTTCTGCCACTTCCTTCTGCACCATAATCGTAATGCTGTCAATTGGCACATGGCTTTCAAACAGTCCCATAATAATCGGTGTGGTAATATAATAAGGCAGATTCGCCACTACCTTGATTGGCTTTCCCTGGTTCTTCTCTTCTGCCAGCTTACAGATATCAAGCTTTAAAATATCTTCATTGATTACTGTTACATTGGAATAATTCTTCAGTGTGTCCGACAAAATCGGAATCAGATTCTTATCTATCTCCACCGCAACCACTTCTCTTGCCCGCTCGCAAAGATACTGTGTCATGGTTCCGATTCCCGGACCAATCTCCAATACAAAATCATCCTCCGTCACTCCGGATGCATCGATAATCTTATCCAGCACATGAGTATCTATCAAAAAATTCTGCCCGAATTTCTTCTGAAAATTAAACCGGTACTTCTGCAGTACCTCTATTGTATTCTGTGGATTTCCTAATTCCGCCATGCCTGCTCCTTTATTTAACCGCTCTTTCTTTTTTTCGAATAAATGTTCGTTTTTTTGTTGCCAACTGCATTTTTCTGTGTTACAATCATTTTAGAACAAACGTTCTGATTTGTCCAGTCCTTTTTATGATAACAGAGGAAAATAGTTCTACGCAACTATTATTGGGGATTTTATAGAAAAGGTGATTGCTTTGAACATAACAGAAAACATGTCTTTAATGGAAAAACTGACCATCCTTTCGGATGCCGCCAAATATGATGTTGCCTGTACCTCCAGCGGTGTAGACCGCAAGGGAACCGGCCATGGCATGGGTAATTCCATTGCTCCCGGAATCTGCCATACCTTCTCTGCCGATGGACGCTGTATTTCCCTGCTTAAGATTCTTTTTACCAATGAATGCATTTTCCGCTGTGCCTATTGCCAGAATAACTGCAACAATGATGTGCCAAGGGCTTCCTTTACACCGGACGAAGTCTGTACCCTTACCATGGAATTTTACCGCAGAAATTATATTGAAGGTCTTTTCTTAAGCTCCGGTATTCTCATCAGCCCGAATTATACTATGGAACTGATTTATCAGACACTTTACCAGCTCCGTGTCCGCCATCATTTTAACGGATATATTCATGTAAAAGCTATTCCCGGTGCCGACCCGGTTCTCATTGAAAAAGTAGGCTTTCTTGCTGACCGTATGAGCATTAATCTGGAGCTTCCGACCGCAGACGGACTGAAGACTCTTGCACCAAATAAGTCCCGCAAAACCATCTTAAAGCCCATGCGTCTGATTCAAAATGGCATTATGGAAAATCAGAATGAGCTGATGGTTTACCATAAGACCCCGAAATTTGTACCGGCAGGCCAAAGCACCCAGATGATTATCGGTGCCACCCCGGAAAACGATTATCAGATTATGAAGGTAGCAGAAGGCTTATACCAGAATTTCCAGTTGAAACGAGTCTTCTACTCAGCCTTTGTCAATGTAAATCACGATTCCAATCTGCCAACCCTTCCCGGTGGTCCACCCCTTCTGCGGGAACACCGCCTGTATCAGGCAGACTGGCTGCTTCGCTTCTATGGTTTTTCTGCCGGAGAGCTACTAAGCGAAGACCGTCCGGATTTTAATATCTTCTTAGACCCGAAATGCGATTGGGCACTCCGCCACTTAGAAGCCTTTCCGGTAGAGATTAACCGGGCAGATTACAACACCTTACTACGTGTTCCGGGCATTGGTGTGAAATCTGCCAACCGTATTGTAAAAGCCCGCCGGCACAGCCGCCTTGACTTTTCCGATTTAAAGAAAATCGGAGTTGTCTTAAAACGGGCTGCCTACTTTATTACCTGCTCCGGTCGTATGATGTATTCTATTCCACAAAATGAAGATTATATCTGCAGCTGTCTGATGCAGGATAAAACTCAGATTCCGAAGGAAATACGGGATTCCAGTTATAAGCAGATTTCCTTCTTCGATGAAGATGCTTTAAGTGATTTTAAACTGACCACCAACGATTTATGCGTCGGATAAACTGCTATAACCATGATTTTTCAGTAAACAGGAAAGGACTTTTTCTTATGCATATATTTCTCTGTGAAGATTCCATCGATGGCATCTTTACCGGCATCTATGATGCCTGGGCCAGCAGATACGGGCACAAAAATATAAAGCTTTGTATCAATGATACGATAACTTACGAACTCTTTTCTGAATATATTACTGTCACACCGGATTCCGAAAAGAGCGAAAAGGTTGGACGCACCATTATTGCCCGTCTTGGCATGGAGGTCTATCAGGATATTCTTCAGGCGGTTCTTGCCCATGATGATAAGAAAAAGAATGAGCATCCAGACAAAGCCGACTGCATTTACCGTACACTCTTATATGGATTTTCTTTAGCGGATGGTCATCGGATTTTACAGGCTCTTGGCAATCCTTATATTGCAAGAGTCTTTGAACTAAGTCGTTCCACCGGAAATGAAGCCCACCATCTGCTTGGTTTTTTACGTTTTCAGGAACTGGAAAACGGAGTCCTGTTTTCTACCATCCACCCTAAGAATCAGGTGATTTCTGTTCTGGCAGAACATTTTACTGACCGCCTTCCACAGGAACATTTTATGATTTATGACGCAACACACCAGATTGCCGCCATTCACAAAGCCGGCAGTGGATACTTCCTTACGGATGCATCCAATTTAAATCCGGACGTTATCACACGGCTTTCCCCTGCCGAGAAGGAATACCAGAAGCTCTGGTGCGGTTTCTTTGACAGCATTGCCATTGAAGCAAGAAAGAATCCGAAGCTGCAAAGTCAGAATATTCCAAAACGATTCTGGAAAGACACGGTGGAACTGGCATCCGGTAAATAAATGTTTCTATTGTTTTCTGGCAGACTTTACCTGGCAGTCTCTACCCGGCAGACATTACCCGGCAGCAGAGTACATGCAGATGAAACCATAAACTGGATAATGTCTACTTTGCGCCATATCCTGGAAAAGATTTGTGTCCTGCCGGTATGACAGAAGAAGAACGTACCGATTATGCACTGTTTGAGCTGAATAAATTATTGAAATATGTTGTCTATCCGGAAGATGTTGCCTGCATTTATATGGAGCCGGTTATGGGCGAAGGCGGCTATATCGTTCCTTCCAGGAAATTCGTACAGAGTGTCCGCAAGATTTGTGATAAAGATGGTATTTTCCTGATTTTCGACGAAATCCAGTGTGGCTACGGACGTACCGGCAAAATGTGGGCAAGCCAGAACTTCGACGTTGTGCCTGATATTATGACAGTTGGTAAAGCCATTGCCGGCGGTCTTCCAATGAGTGCCGTGATTTCCACCCCGGAAATTATGGATAAATGGCCGGTTGGTACCCATGGAACCACTTTTGGTGGAAATCTTTGCATCTCCGATGTCCGTGGTATCGGTCTTATGGTTGCCATTGAATTTTCCCATAAGGATGGCTCCCCGGCACCAGACATCTGGGCAAAAGTAAAGAAGGGCTGCTTAGAACGCCATATGCTTACCTTAAACTGTGGCGTAAATGGAAATGGTATGCGGTTTGCCACTCTATTAAATGTCAAAAAAGAAGAAATCGATGAGGGACTGTCTGCCTTCCGAGCGTGTTCTTGCAACACAATATGGAGTCAGCCGTAATGTCATCCGGGAAGCCATCAAGATTCTTACCGAGAAAAAACTGGTTACGAATGTAATCGGCAAAGGCAATTATGTTACGCTTCCAAATGAAACGGATCCTGTTTTATAATGCCTTCTTCCAGACCTTTTTCTTACCTTCTTCCAGTCCGGCTTTTCTTCCTTCTTCTTCGCCATTCTCTATGGATGAATGCTCCAAAATCTTCATATATGCAAATGCTTGACTGCTGTTACCATCCTGTTTTAATTCCTCTGGATGAATGCTCCATGTAATGCAGTGTTTTAATTCCTCTTGGGTTTCCTTCCCTTCCTCTTGTATACAAAAATATCGTCTGCGCACCATCCTCATACTCTAATTCCGGCACTTCGATACATCAATTCTTGATAGTATACACCATACGATTCAGTCCAAAGGGGTCATAAGTTGTAATAAAAATTACGATGACATTCCGAAGACTCCCATAGGTATCACCTGCAGTCAGATTGCCTGCATCAATCTTCGCATGGTAAAACCGGACTCTCCGTGGCAATGATACAATTTCTTCTTTCCCATCATTCTGGTCTGCTTCTATATCAAAGATTTCTCCGTTCTCTTCATCCAGATATACATCCAGCCGAATGCCGTGAGTCTCTGTATTCTCTCCACAGAAGAAGCGCTGCGGCACTACTGTAAGCTTTCCTATCTGCCGACGCAGAATGCATTCCAAAATATACCTCGCCGACTGTTCCCCATAAATTTTGTGACTGGTCAGGCTGTTTACCAGAAAGTCATCCACCAGATTCAATTCTTCTAACGTTTTCATGTTTCCTCCTTTTCCCATAGTACAAGGAAAAGCAGGATTACATATCCTGTTCCGATTCTGAAATTCCGCTTATTCAATGCACTATGCGTTCGTAAATTGTAATTAGAATTTAAAAGCATAGAATCCTTTTTATCCACGCTAAATTTTCTTCCGTTGCATCTTCGATATTGCTTGGATGAATTCCGATTGCTGCATAAATATAATCGTATTTCTCTGCCAATGCTACGCTATCCACACAGCCGGCAAAGTCTGCACCTACGTTAATTACCCGCCTTATGTTCTGCTCCGGAAGAGAAGAAACAAGCTGTTCTCTGTCCTCTTTGAATTTCTCATCATCATAATGTGCATGTGTCTCAAAAATCATAAAAATCCTCTTTCTATTTTATAAATGCTGGTAATAAAATACCGCCAGCTGCGTCCGGTCTCTTAGGGACAGCTTTTCCAATATGCTGCTGATATAGTTGCGGACGGTTCCCTCACTTAAAAATAATGCTTCTGCAATTTCTTTATTGCAGCGTCCAAGTGCCACCTGGTGAATGATTTCCTGCTCTTTTTCACTGATATCATAGCTGGCATAGTCAAAGCTTTCCTTATTCTGCATCAGAACCGGAAGCTTATTCACAATTTCCCCACCAAAAACGCTCTGTCCGCTCATGACTGCATTTAACGATGGAACAATTGCTGCAAAATCCTGCTTCAGGCAATAGCCTTTCGCACCGATTCGTAACGCCTCCACAATATATTCATCATCAGAAAATGTGGTCAGAAACAGCACCCTTGCCGTCTTGTCTTCTGCAAGAATCTGCTCTGCCGCATCCAGCCCATTCATTGGCTTCATCTGGATATCCATTAATAAAATATCCGGCTGAAGCTCTTCATATAATTTTACCGCTTCACTTCCATCGGTGCCTGTTCCAACTACCTCCACTCCCTTGGCGCAGAGAATGGTCTGCAGGGAAAATACCACATCTTCGTCATCATCTATTATCAGGACTCTCATACTGCCTCCTCTTTCTTTCGAATTGATATAAATATTTTAAAACCTTTTTCGCAATTTACATGAATGCTTCCGCCCAGCGACTCTACACGTTCCCGCATATTCGAAAGTCCCATGCCTCCGGCCGCACTCTTAAGGTCATCCTTTTCTTCCCGCATCTGCTCCGTTGCTTTTTTCTGCTTTTCCTCATCCGTACCATTGTCCTCGATGGTCATCTGATACAGTGCCGGATGTTCCCTGAGAACAATCTCAACCCGGTCACCGTTGCTGTATTTGACAATATTTGACATTGCTTCTTTTACGGCTGCGATAAAACAATATTTGACTTTTCGTGGAACATTCTGTGACATATCGTATTCTAAATCCAGATGATAATGCTGCTTCATTTCCCGGGTTGCCTCTAATAATGCCTGCTTTAAATCCACGGAATCATCATGCAGATCATGCACACTTTCCCGGATATTATTCATGGCAAGATTTAAGGTATCATTTACCTTTAAAAGCTGACCATGCAGCGGCTCTTCTTCATATACGGTGCTCAGTGCTCCCATCTGAAGAATTGCCCGGGACAGCATATGTCCCACGTTATCATGGATTTCTCTTGCTATCCGGTTCCGCTCTTTTAGCGTTGCCATATAGATTTCTGTATCCTGTTCCTCTAAAAGCTTGCGGTTCTTCTCCCGCATCACAAGGCTTAACTCCGTGCTGGTATCCCGGAGCCGAATCAGATTCCGCTTTAGCTCCGTTGCCTGTCTGGTGCAATAAGCCAACAGCACCGCTGCCAATGACAAAAAGAGCCAGATGGCTGTCATCCATGGCTGGTACACCGGCAGTGCATAAAAGAATAAAACTGCAAATCCTATGCCCCACCACAGACTGAACCAGAAGCTGTCAAAAAACACCAGCGGCAGCAAAAAAGTAAATCCCGGCTCGATTAGGCACAATACTGCCATTGCTATCAGCAATGCGCCAATGACTTTCCGGTTTTCAATATAAAGAGTCAACGCTGCCACAATCAGACCAATGATGAAGATTACAACTCTGCGGTAGTCTCCCTCTAACTGGTAAATAAGGCAGCTGCACATGGCAAAAAGAAGTAACTTATCCAGTATTCTTAACATTTTTCTTCCCCTTCCTTAGGGTTCTACTGCATTTACTGTATCATTTTTCCTAAGATATGACAAATGTCATTTTATTTCCTGACAGAATGCACTTACCAGTCCTCCGGTCACTCTACTATACTACATTTATAAAACCGCTATTATTTATCTCTATCTACAGGAGGCATAACATGGATGCAATACAGATTTCACACTTGAAAAAATATTATTCCGATATAAAAGCAGTAGATGATATTTCTTTTTCTGTTAAAAAAGGAGATTTATTTGGACTGCTCGGTGTAAATGGTGCCGGAAAATCCACTACAATTCATATTCTTTGTACCTTACTGAAAGCAACTGCAGGAACTGTCAAAATATGTGATTACGATGCTTTAAAAGAAGCCGATGCCATCCGCAATAAAATTGGAGTTGTTTTTCAGAATAATACTTTAGATGATTATCTGACAGTAAAAGAAAATCTTTTGATGAGAGGCTTTCTATATGAAAAAGATTTAAAGACGGTTCAAAAAAATCTCTATGAGATTGCCAAAATTCTTAACATTCAAAATTTATTATCACGACCTTTTCGTAAATTATCCGGTGGTCAGAAACGACGCTGCGAAATTGCCCGGGCACTCATGAATACTCCTGAAATATTATTTCTAGATGAGCCTTCTACCGGGCTTGACCCGCAGACCAGAAAACTTATGTGGGACTGTCTGGAAAGTCTCCGGTTAAAGCGCCGTATGACAATTTTTCTCACCACACACTATATGGAAGAAGCCTCTATGGCACAACAACTTTGCATTATGGATGCCGGAAAAATCATTGCTTCCGGCTCTCCATCCCAGTTAAAAAATAAATATGCTTCCGATACTTTAAAAATCTATACTGACAAAATTACACCATTGAACCGGGAATTGGCTGCTCTTTCACTGGCTTCTTATCGTCTCCCTAACGGAATTGCAATTCCCCTATCTACTACCAAAGATGCTTTGCATATCATGCCCCGGATAACCACTCCCTATGATGGCATTGAAATTATTCAAGGCAGTATGGATGATGCTTTTATTCAAATAACAGGAAAAAAACTGGAGGATTAACCTATGATACTAATTTCATTTATAAAACGTAATATCTTACTTTATTTCCGAGACCGAATCAGTGTATTCTTTTCTCTTCTTTCTACTCTTATTGTGTTAACCCTTATGATTGCATTTCTCGGACAGGGAAATATTGATTCCACAATTCAGGTTCTTGGAACCGGTCTGAAATACGAAGCTGTTCATGCATCTTCGCTCATCATTATCTGGACCATTGCCGGTATCCTGGTTGTCAATGCCGTAAGCATTTCCATGACTCTGGTGGGAACCATGGTAAGAGATGAGGAATCCTGTAAGATATCTGCATTTTTTGTTGCACCCGTAAAACGCGGATACTATGTTGCAGGTTATGTCATTGCTGCAATTATTGTCTCCTTTATCATGTGCCTGCTCACATTGATAATCGGAGTCATCTATCTTGGTATTGCTAATGGCTCCTTTATAACTGCCCATGATACTTTAGAAATTCTCTTTGTACTTCTTGCAATTATTTTTTCCTCTGCTTCCTTTGTCTTTTTATGCGCTTCTTTTATTCATACCAATAGTGCATTCAATGGTCTGACCACGCTTTTGGGTACTCTGATTGGATTTTTTGCTGCAATTTATGTTCCATACGGCAATATGCCCCAGACTCTTAAATATATCATCCGCTTTCTTCCAGCCTTTCAGGGGGCTTCCGCCATTCGTGAAATCTGGATGAATCAGGAATTGCAATGGTTTCATTGCCCCTCCGAAATAAAGACCGGATATGCGGATTATATGGGACTTACCATTTCTTTTGGAAATGCCACTCTTTCCCCTCATATGAAAATACTATATATGTTTATCTCAGGTCTTATCTTCCTTGGTCTTGCAACGGCTATTCTTTCAAGGAAAAGACAACAGGAACGTTAAGATATGACAAATGTCATTTTATTTCCTGACAGAATGCACTTACCTTCTGCAGCTCTTTTCCCTATACTTAAGTTATAGGCGATTGCGAGAAGAGAAAATTTCATAAAGAAGCTGGCTTGCCAATGTCTGGCAAAAGCGCTGGAGCGTTCATCGGAATACGGATACCTTATGAGGCTTGTTAGGGGCACTTGGAATTTCGCCCAATATCCGGCAACGCCGGTACAGGGATGTACCGGCGAGGCGCATATGAACATGGATGCGAATTTGCGCCGGTTGCCGAAAAAACTACTCATGTTTCGAAATTCTTAGTGCCCCTTTTCAAGCATCATGCAGTATCCAGTTTCGACGAACACTCCAGTGCTTTTGATGTAACACAGCAAAACAGTTTTTATAAATTTCTTTTCTCCTCTCGCAATCGCCTGCACAACCAATCAACCTAAAAAAGGAGGAAACCTATGAGTACCCCAGTTGTAAAAATAGAAAACCTGGTGAAACGCTACAAAGAGCTTGTAGCATTAGACCACTTTAACTTAGAAATTGAAGAAGGTGAGATTTTCGGTCTGCTCGGTCCAAACGGTTCCGGCAAGACTACGACCATCAACTGCCTTCTTTCCCTGCTTTCCTATGACAAAGGAAACATTGAAGTATTTGGGAAAAAGATGAACCCGGATAGTTATGACCTGAAGCGGCAAATCGGCGTTGTTATGCAGAACGTTGCCGTAGTGGATGAACTGACGGTATATGAAAACATTGATTATTTCTGTGGGCTTTATGTAAAAGATAAAGCACTCCGGAAACAGTATGTAGAGGAAGCCATTGCTTTTGTAGGCTTAGATGATTTCCGTAAATTCTTTCCGAAGAAATTATCCGGCGGACTTTTAAGGCGGTTAAATATTGCCTGCGGCATTGCCCATAAACCAAAGCTGATTATCATGGATGAGCCGACCGTTGCCGTTGACCCGCAGAGCCGGAATAAGATTCTTGAGGGAATCGTGGAGCTGAACCGGAACGGTGCCACCATCATTTACACTTCCCATTACATGGAAGAGGTGGAGCAGATTTGTTCCCGGATTGCCATTATGGACAAAGGAAAAAATCTTGCCATCGGCACGAAGGATGAATTAAAGCAGATGATTAAGAAGAGCGAAAGCATTTCCATTGATATCTTAGACCTGCCGGATGCAGCAATTGATGAAATCCGTGCTTTAAAACATGTTTATGAAGTGACTTACGAAAATCACATGCTGACTGTTTTATGCAGCGGTGGAAGCCACAATCTCATTCATGTGCTGGATTATCTGCAGCAGCATGAGATTACCTTCGGAAAAGTGTATTCCGAGCTTCCGACCTTAAATGACGTATTCTTAGAGATTACCGGCAAAGAATTAAGAGACTAGGAGGAGAAAGATATGCTTCAAATCATGAAATATCATTTCCGGATTCTCCTTAGAAATAGGGAGCAGATGTTCTGGATACTGCTTTTTCCGATTCTGCTTGGCATTATGTTCAAGGTAGCATTTTCCAATATCAGCAGTTCCGAAATACAAAAGCCGGTTTCCATTGCTGTTGTAGAAGAAAATAATTCGGATGCATTAAAAAATATCAAGACCTTTTTAGAAAAAACGGAATTAAAAGATGGAGTTGCCCTCTTTGTTCCAACCTACTGCACAGAAGAAAAAGCCGTTTCCCTGTTAAAGGATCAGACAGTGGATGGTATTTTGTATACAAATGATTCTGCATCTGATACAGTCACACTTTCCCTTACGGTTTCTTCTTCCAGCTCTGATACCGTCCGCATGAATCAGAGTATTTTGCAGGCATTTGTAAAGCAGTACAATTCCTCGGTTTCTGCCATTGCGGATACTGCAAAAAATCACCCGGAGAACTTAGAAGCACTGCTTCAAAGTCTCTCTGAGCAGGTTACTTATACCAAAGAAGTTTCTTTAAACAAACATAATACCGATACTTATACACAGTACTTTTACAATCTGATGTCTATGGCATGCCTCTTTACCAGCCTTTCCGGACTGTATGTTTCCCTCAATAACCAGGGAAATCTCTCCGCCATTGGTGCAAGACGCAATGTCTCTCCGGTTCATAAAATGAAGGTCATTATAGCAGAGCTTTTTTCCAATGTGATATTCCAGTTTATCTGTAATCTGGTTTCCTTTGTATTTATTGTACTGGTGCTTAAGATTGATTTAACCTACCATCTCCCACTGGCAATCCTGACGGTATTTGTCGGCTGTCTGACCGGAACTGCCATGGGCTTTTTCGTAGGTGCCATCGGAGCCTTTTCCGAGGGAACGAAACAGGGAATTCTTGTCTCCGGCAGTCTGCTACTTTGCTTCTTAAGCGGGCTTATGGTTGGAAATATGTGGATTATTGTCGAGAATACCTGCCCGGTTATCAACCGGATTTCACCGGCTGCCCTGATTTCCCGTGCCTTCTATACACTGGGCATTCAGGATAACCTAAACCAGTATTACCAATGTATTCTGACACTGGTTGGCATTTCCGCTCTCTTCTGTTTGGGTGGATTCTTACTGACAAGGAGGAAAAGATATGCAAGTATTTAAAACTTTTCTGAAAATTGCAAAGAAGAAATTTCCTTCTGTGCTTTTATACTATATTATTTTTACCGTTATTGTAATTGCCATGAGTAAAATCGGAGCATCCGACCATGAAACTTCTTTTACTGCCACAAAGGCAGACATTTATATTATTGACGAGGATGACAGCACTGCAAGCCACGCTTTAAGTGATTATCTTTCCTCCATGCACAATCCGGTCACTTTAAAGGATACGGATACTATGACCTTACAGGATGCCCTTTATTATCAAAATGTTGACTATATTTTAACCATCCCGGAAGGTTTTGAAGAACAGCTTACTGATTCTGATGCCAGAGATTTCCTTCCGGTTTCCATGCGAAAGGACAACTCCAATGGCTATTTTGTAGACCAGCAGGTAACTGAGTATCTTTCCAGTGTCCGCTTATTTATGGCTGGTGGCTTCTCTCTTTCCGAAGCAGTAACAAAATCCAGTGAATCACTTTCCAAAGGAAACGATACTACGGTTCTTAAGCTTGAAGAAAAGGAAACGGATGGTGCACAGATTGGACTTACCTATTTCTTCCAGTATCTTCCTTATGTACTCATTAATATGCTGTTACTTGGTATGACTCCGATTCTGATGACCTTTAACCAGAAAGATTTAGGTGCAAGGATTTCCTGCTCCTCTCTTTCCTTAAAGTCCAGAAATGCGCAGATTACTTTAGGATGTATCGTATTCAGTCTCTTTGTATGGCTGCTCTTTATCCTGACTGCACTTTTTATCTACGGACCAGACACTCTGTTCTCGATAAACGGACTCCACTCTCTTTTAAACAGTGCCATGGTTCTGCTGTTTTCCATAGCACTTACGCTCCTTGTAAGTACTTTTGCACTCAAACAGCAGTCCCTCAGTATGATTGCAAATGTTGCCTCCCTGGGATTGAGTTTCCTCTCCGGAATCTTCGTTCCGCAATACCTTTTGGGAAAAGGTGTTCTTGCTGTGGCGCATTTTCTTCCAACCTACTGGTATATCCGCCTCAATTCCATGCTGGGCGGTATATCGGATGAAATACTTACCACTGCGAAATACTGGCGCTTTATCGGTATCCAGTTTGGCTTCTTCGTCGCAATATTCTGTATTTATCTGGTTTCCAGCAAATACCAGAAACGCAGCCGCAACGCATAATAGAACCCCCGGAAAAACCAATTTGCAATGGTTCTTCCGGGGGTTCTTTATATAGCTAATCTGAAAATCTTATAATTAGCAGATTTCTGCTCCTGCCGGCATATCCTTTTCCGGTGTCAGAAGTGCTAATTCTCCATTTTCATCCTCTGCGCAAAGTAACATTCCTTCAGATAATACACCTGCAAGTTTTGCCGGTTTTAAGTTTACTAATACCATAACTTTCTTGCCGACCATTTCTTCCGGTGTGTACTGTTTGCGGATACCGGATACAATCTGTTTTACCTGGCTTCCGATTCTTACCTGTGAACACAGTAATTTCTTGGATTTCTCTACTGCCTTACACTCGATGATTTCACCAACCTGGAACTGCATTTTCATAAAATCATCATAAGTGATTTCTTCCTTTGGCTCAATGTCGATGACAGCGGCATCTGCTTTTGCTTCTGTCTCAACTTCTTTGCCTAATGCTTTCTGCTCTGCTTCGAATTCTGCTTTCTGGGCAGTACGGATTGCTTCTACCTTCGGCATTACTTCCTTCGGGTCTAATCTTGCGAAGAGAATCTCCGGTTTCTCCGTTACTTTATTATCATTTGGATAAAGTCCAAACTGATTCAGCTCATCAAATCCACGCAGTCCTGTATTAAGCTGCGCTGCGATTTTCTCTGCAGTCTCCGGTAGGAAGCTTGCTAAAAGGCTTGCGCCGATAGCGATGGACTCGGTCAGATTATAAAGCACTTCGCTTAAGCGGTCTTTCTTTGCTTCATCCTTTGCCAGTACCCAAGGTGCTGTTTCATCGATATATTTGTTGCAGCGGCGGAATACGTTAAATACTTCTGTAATGGCATCTGCCACACGAAGTCCGGACATCTTATCTGCAATCTTATCTCTTGCGCCGGTTACGACTGCCTTCAAGTCATTATCTACTTCTTCTGTGACTCCGGTGCTCTTTACGATACCGTCAAAATATTTATTGCTCATGGAAATGGTACGGCTTACCAGGTTTCCAAGGATGTTGGCAAGGTCGGAATTGAAACGCTCTACAACCAGCTCCCAAGTAATGATTCCATCATTTTCAAATGGCATCTCATGCAATACGAAATAACGGGTTGCATCTACACCAAAGAGGTCTACCATATCATCAGCATAGATTACATTTCCCTTGGATTTGCTCATTTTCTCGCCACCCTGTAAAAGCCATGGATGTCCAAATACCTGCTTTGGCAGTGGCAGGTCTAATGCCATTAAGAAAATCGGCCAGTAAATGGTATGGAAACGGATGATGTCTTTTCCAATCAGATGTAAATCTGCCGGCCAGTTCTTCTTGAATAAATCGGAAGAATTGCCATCTGCATCATATCCAATCTTGGTAATGTAGTTGGTCAGTGCATCCAGCCATACGTATACTACATGCTTTGGATCAAAGTCTACCGGAATTCCCCAGGAAAATGAGGTTCTGGATACGCACAAATCCTGAAGTCCCGGAAGTAAGAAGTTGTTCATCATCTCATTTTTACGGGATACCGGCTGAATAAATTCCGGATGAGTGTTGATATGCTCGATTAAGCGGTCTGCATATTTGCTCATTTTAAAGAAGTATGCTTCTTCTTTCGCCGGCTGCACTTCACGGCCACAGTCTGGACATTTTCCATCTACTAACTGGGACTCCGTCCAGAAAGATTCACACGGAGTACAATAAAGTCCCTCATAGGAACCCTTATAAATATCACCTTTATCATAAAGTTTCTTAAAAATCTTCTTAACCTGTGTCTCATGGTCTTCATCGGTAGTACGCACGAAATTATCATAAGAAGTATTCATCAAATCCCAGATTCTCTTTACTTCTCCGGCAACTTCGTCTACGAACTGCTTCGGTGTAATTCCTTTTTCCTCCGCCTTTAATTCAATCTTCTGTCCATGTTCATCGGTACCGGTCTGGAAATATACATCATAGCCTTCCAGTCTCTTGTATCTTGCGATTGCGTCTGCCAGTACAATCTCATAAGTGTTTCCAATGTGCGGTTTACCTGATGTGTAGGCAATCGCGGTGGTCATGTAAAACTTTCCTTTGCTGCTCATCTTCATTCTCCTTTTTATACTTTTGGTGCTCCTCAAGCGTTCCTGCGAGCCGCTTCGCTACTCGCGACCTGAGAAACTTCGTTTCACTGGTTTTACGGTATTTCTCAAGTGTTCCTGCGAGCTGCTTTTCGCTACTCGCGACCTGAGAAACTTCGTTTCACAGGTTTTCGCGGTGCTCCTCAAATGCTCGTGCAAGCACGGCATTTTCATCGCTACTCGCGAAAAAAAATCCCGCCTTCTAATGAAAGAAGACGGGTGTTATCCGTGTTACCACTTCTATTTTACACATACCTTACAATATGTGCCTCATGAAGTATCCTGCAATACTTCCCGCTATAACAGGCGGTCCTGTCGAAGCTTTGTCTCTTAAGATTCAGCCCCGCCACTCCAAAGCCATCTTCCATCTATCACCCTTGATTCCATCTCAGCTAAACCCTGCGGTTTATTGGAACTCTCTGTACAATTTCGATAAATGTACTCTCTTCTTCCTTGCGTTTATCATCTAGGTGTAAAACTAACACAATTTATTTGAAAAGTCAACCTTTGCAACCGGACCATCCGATATCCTTAAGCTTCACAAATTGCCTTTATCATCTGGTAAATCTCATCTTTATTTTTCTGCAATACTAATTCAAGTTCAGAATACAGAAGATTTTCTGCCAGATTAAAATAACGTCCATCTACTGTAGTTGTTTTCTTTCCCTGCTCCTGGCGCGTCTTTTTCCTCTGATAGATTAGCTTTATAATACAATTTGTTGGAATCTGCTACAAAATCCGGATTTACAATGTCCTTTATTTTGCATACTCCATTTGTTGATTTTACAATATATGCTCCAATTGGATACATTTTCTCACCTCTGACACCGCATATTTTCTCTTTTTATGATAAACTTTTCAGTCTGCGATTTCAAAGGCACTTTTTCACAATTTTAGAATTGCTATGGTTGTATATTTATTCCACATGGAAATACTGTACGCTTCCTGCCAGCTGGTCAGCAATCTCACGAAGCTGCTCTGCACTCATGTATACCTGCTTAAAGGTATCTACAACCTCTTCCGTATCTTCGTAAGTCTTTTTCGTTCCGGATACACTGTCCTGCGCTATATTAGAAAGAGTCTCAACTGCCTGCAGAACCTCATTTCTCACATTTGCAAGATGCTCTGTGGTCTCTTTAATCTGCTGGATACTCTGCATGGAATTGGCTATCTGTGCCACAACCTCTTCCACTACCTTCTGGGTATCCTGCATGCTCTCGCTCTGGCTCACAATGATCTCCTGCATCTTCTGCATAATCTCTACAGCCTTCTGGGAATCCTCGCTTAACATCATGGCAGTCTCTTCTATCTCACTGCTGGACTGGTTGGACTGCTCGGATAATTTCTTAATCTGTTCTGCAACAACTGCAAATCCCCTGCCGCTTTCACCGGATCTGGCTGCCTCAATGGATGCATTCAGACTGAGTAAATCCGTTTCTTCTGCTATGGATGTAATAAATGCAGTTGCCTTATGAATCTGCTGCACAGAATCATTGGTACGGTTGGTCTGTTCCTGTACTTCGCCGATAATCCGCTCTACTTCGCTGTTGATATGCTGCAGGTTTGATAGTGTTTCTGCTGCTTTTTCACTGGATTGATGCATGAATTCCGCATTGCTGTTTAAGGCTTCTACCTCTGCGGAAGTCTCTGTAATATTTTCTCCCATCAGACGCATATGCTCAGAAGTACTCTTTGAATTTTCTGCCTGTTCGGCAGAATTCTCCACAATCCGGTTTACAGCGGAGCGTACCTTATTCATCGTTCCATTGGTATTATCTGCCGCTGTTCCAAGTAAAGAGGATGCCTCTAACAGCTTCTGGACATTCTGGTTAATTTCAAGAATCGTCCTCTGCATCGCATCACGCAGGGTAATCGTAACTCTGGAAAGGTCTCCGATTTCATCCTTACTCTTAAGCAGCTTATTATTCACCTGCACATTCAAATTGCCTGCTGCAATCTTCTCCACCGCTTTAATACTGGTTCTGATATTCCTGCTGATCGTGCTTGCCAGCTTCGTGCTGACAATCAGGCAGACCAGCATAATTGCTGCCACCGCTGCCACAATCGATCCTAGAAGCCGCATTATAACAGCATCTTTATCATGCTTATTGGTTCCTACGAATATCATTCCCACAATATCTGTATCGGAGCCATTCTGATATACCGGCATAAAATAACCATAATTTAAAGTTCCTTCTATAGATACTGCTTCACTAAAACATTCTTCTCCACCATTTAATACTTTTTCTACAATGACATCTCCTGCTTTGGATTTTAAGATTCGATTTCCATTCTCATCCATTGCCGAAGTCATGATTCGTTTATCTCCATAGAAAAAAGTTACATCCATTCCGGTATTATCTTTAATCCGGTCTACCAGATTCTCTGATTTGGAAATATTGTAACTTCCCTTCCAGATATCCCCATTGCTGGTCTCAAGATAATCTCCGGTATTCTGGTCATATGCTGCCAACGTTGCGGCAGCAGTTCCCTTTAATGCATCCTTTGTCTCATCCATCATGGAATTCTTCACCATGGTTACGGTAAATAGTATGGTGATAATTCCTAATATCAATACCGGTCCAATTGTAATTGCCAGAATTTTTTTCTTTAGATTCATTTGCTTCCCCCTACTCTACAACTTCAACCGTCTTAAAATACCAGTCTATTCCTCCGGTAATTGTCGCATCATCTAATGTTTTTCCTTCTTTTCCTACGGTTTCTCCGGTATTGGTCTCAATTACACCATCAAACACACCATTTTCCCCGGAAAGAATTGCTGCCTTTGCCTCCTCTACTTTCTCCTCAGTTCCATCTGCGCAGAAATCAGCAAGCGACGTAAGTCCTACCAGGTTCTCATTCATTCCTCCATAATAATTGCTGCCATCCCAGGTTCCCTCAATGACACTCTGTACGGCTGCTGTATAATAAGCACTCCAATTCCAGATAACACTGCACAGACAAGCCTCCGGTGCATTTTTACTCATATCAGAATTATAACCGATACTGTAAACGCCTTTTTCCTGTGCCAATGTCTGCGGATATTCTGTATCACAATGCTGTGCAATTACATCACAGCCCATGTTAAGAAGCATCTCTGCTGCCGCCTTCTCTCCGTCCGGGTCAAACCAGCTGTTTGTAACTTTTACATAGACCTTTGCATTCTGATTGACCGAATAAATTCCCATTGCAAATGCATCAATTCCGCCGGTTACCTCTGAATTAGTTGAATCCATCGCTGCCACATAACCGATTTTATTGGACTTTGTATTCATACCCGCTACGATTCCGCTCAAGTAACGTGCCTGATAAATTCTTCCAAAATAATTATTGAAATTCTTTCCATTACTCATATATCCGGTTCCATGAGAAAAATAAATATCCGGATATTCTTCTGCCATCTCTGCGGTGGTTTCCATATAACCCCAGCTTGTAGTGAAAATAATATTACAGCCTTCGTCAATGCATTCCTGTATTGCTGCTCTGGTTGCATCTGCATCAGTATCCGAAATATTAATTTTACGCACAATCTGGTCATCGGAAAGATTTAAGTTCTGCTGCATTCCCTGAATACCAAGATCATGGGTATATGTATAACCACTTCCATCTGCCGGATCGGATAGATGAATGACACCTACCTTAATCTCATCCTTCGGTATCCCCCCGGTATCACCCGATGTGTTATCCGCCACTGCTTCTGTGCCTTCTTCTGTGCTGTCACTGCCTTCATTGGTAGCATAATCGTCTAACTGCGTGCTTTTCCCGCACCCAGAAAAAACCAAGCTGGCTATCAGTAATAAAGCACCAGTCAGCTTTATCATTCGTTTCTTCATAAATTGCTGCACCTCCCTATACCTTTCTCTTCCCTATTGGTATACCATTTATTATATCTTATGTTTTTTCATAAAACAACCTACCCATTGGTATGATTTTCTCAAAACAAATGGGTAGGTTGTCCTCTAATCTTCAAAGATATTCAGTTTTGCTCCACATTTTCCACAGAACTCGGTGTCCTCCGGAACGGTTGCACCACACTGCGGGCACTGACGCGCTCCTTTAATCTTTAATACTTCCTCTTTCATATGGTCAATTGCTGCAAATGCCTCTGCAATTGCCTGCATCTGCTGTCCATATGCACCATCTGCTTCTTCCTTGTGATCTTCATAATAAAGCTTTCCAATCTGTGCATACTGCTTTTCAATAAAATCCTCTTTTGCCTTGATGTCAAAGTTTAACTTTGCAGTTCCGGATAAATCCTTTGCCTTCTGTGTGACATCCCTTCCTGCAGTTACCAGTTTCTCTCCCATGCGGTCAAAAAAATCCATTGTGTATCCTCCTTTTCTTACTATATTCCCCTGCGCGTCCGCACTTTACCTGATTATATACCTCTTGATATTGCTTTTCAATTGGGCGAATCTTAAAAAAGAATAAAGTTTGGTCAAACGGATGTCTGCACCGTTTACCGAGTCCGGACGCGATATAAGGGCTGCTAGGGGCACTAAGAATTTCGAATAAAATTAGTCTGTTCCGGCAACCGGCGCAAATTCACATCCATGTTCATCTGCGCCTCGGCGGCACGTCCCTGTGCCGCCGTTGCCAGATGCTATCCGAAATTCCAAGTGCCCCTAGCAGCCCTTATCATGCATCCGCACTTCGATAAACCGTGCAGATATCTATTTTTCCTAATACTCGTACCTCTTCCCCGGAAAACTTCATTCTTTTTTAAAGATTTTTCCAGATAAAATGTGCTATACTCTAGGTACGAATGCGAACCACAAGGAGATATCTATGAAGCAAAGATTTATTGCCCTGATTTGTATTGCCACCCTGGTCTTTTGCGGATGTGGTGGGAAGAAACAGTCTTCTGTACAGACGGATTCCGGCAGTGAACAGCCGGACGCTACAGAAGAATCAACAGAACAGTCCCGGAATGACCCGGTAACAATAACATTTAATTCCAAAACAGAGACTTATCATGCCGATGATTTATCTACTGTTTTATTATATACCTCCTATCAGAAACCCATGGTGACCATAGACGGTCATCCGAAGATTTCCAAAACCATTACACAATCTTTAAACGAAGAACTGGATGCTTTCCAGGATGCCCGATTAGAAAGTCTGCTTTCCGCAAGAATTTCTTTTGCTGAGTCACAGGATTCCTTTTCCGCCTATCACTTAGATGAGGATTTTTCCTGTACCAGACAGGACAGCCGGATTATCTCTTTTGAGAGTACCAGAAAAGAATTTACCAGTGAGGAGACCCACAGTGCTGCTTATGGTGGGTTTAATTATGATCTGGAAAATGGCAAAACACTTACTCTTTCTGATATTGCTACAGATTCCAATGCCCTGATAAACAGTGCACTTTCTTTTATTAACCAGCAGCTTTTGTTACCGAACTACAGCAAAATCAGCCAGCTTGCCAAACATGACGGCTCCGATGTATCTTCGAACCTTTTAGAACATGTACTGAGGGATGGCAACTGGTATTTTACCAAAGGCGGTATTACCTTTATCGCCAATCATGGTGCTATTACACCGTCTTATTCCGATACACTTTTATTTTCCGTTCCTTATCAGCAGCTGAATGCTCTGAAGGCTGAATATCATTACACCGGTAATTTTCAGCTGAACGCTTTAATGGGGTCTGCTGTTTCTGCAGATATGGATGGAAACGGAGAAATGGATGCCGTCTACTATGACACCACTTACAACGAAGAAACGGGAATGCTTTCTTCTACCCTGACGGTAGATGGAACAGATTATTCTGAAATGCTTTATAATGGCAACTTTACACTGTCCCGCAGTGCTGCCTCCGATATAACAAATGAATATTATCTCATTGACCTTGATACAACAGATGAATATATCGAGCTTGCCATCCCGGATGATGGATTAAGAACAACCTATTTCTTCCGCTATGCCGGCTTTCATCTAGAATACTTAGGTTCCATTCCGGACCTGATAGACAGCTCCACCTTCCAGCTTAACAATGTACTTTCCCAGTTAGAAGAATCGGAAAATTAGTCAGCATCCTGCAGAATCTGCCACCGGCAGCTTCTTACAGATATTTTTGCTGCGCGCATAACACAATAAGAAGCCCACAATAACGGGCTTCTTATTTCTTATCAAATATATTATCTCATACAGATATAGACCATATATCCCGCATAGGAAAGCAGCATAATTGCTCCTTCTATGCGGTTTATTTTCTGCCTGCTCCAGGCAAACAGCAGTACCATTATGCTCATGGCAATTAAGATTACAATATCAATCACATTTTCCATGATAAATGCGACCGGACTTATGGCTGCGGCAATACCAAGAACAAAAAGGATATTGAAAATATTAGAACCAATGACATTTCCCAGAGCCATATCTACTTCATTTTTACGGGCTGCCACAATAGAGGTTACCAGCTCCGGTAATGACGTTCCCATTGCTACTATCGTAAGCCCGATTAAATTCTGGCTCAAACCAAATGCTGCTGCAATGGCAGACGCACTGTCTACTACCATGTCGCCGCCAAATGCAATGGCTGCTGCTCCACCTACAATGTATACAAGACAGAGCCATACCGGAATTGGCTTTGCGCGTTCAATCTCATCTGCTTCTTCAGAAGCATCTGTTGTAATTCCTGCTGTTCTTGCCTTTAATGCAGAATGCACCATCCAGAACATGAAGAGAGCAAAGAAAAGCAATAAAATCACACCATCTATTCTGCCAACGCTCATTCCAATGTAACCCAACACTAAAAGCAGGGCTGCCATAAGCACAGAAAACGGAAATTCCTGCTTTAAGGTCTTTTTTCCTACTGCAAGTGGTGTAATTACGGCACAGAAACCACAAACCACCATCAGGTTAAAGATATTTGAGCCAACTACATTACTGACTGCCAGGGCATTGTTTCCGGAAATAGCTGCTGCCACACTGACGGCACATTCCGGCAGGGATGTTCCCATTGCCACTATCGTAAGTCCGATAATCAACGATGGCACCTTTAATTTCTTTGCAATTCCCGAGCTTCCTTCTACAAAGAAATCTGCTCCTTTAATTAACAGTACAAAACCAACTACCAGTAATACATATGTCCAGATTGTTGTCATATTATATTCCTCCTTCTTTTAAAATGCCAAAATTCCAAGATGCTCCAGCAAAATCTTAAGTCCGATTAAGATAAGAATTATACCGCCAGCCAATTCCGCCTTCTTCTTATATCTGTTTCCAAAGAAGTTTCCTACATACACACCAATGACAGAAATCACAAAGGTCGTAATCCCGATGATGGAAACTGCCTCAACGATTGGCACCTGCAGAAATGCAAATGTGATTCCAACGGCAAGAGCATCGATGCTGGTTGCGATTGCCAGAATAAACATCTCTTTGAAATCCAGTGGTGGGTCCATTTTCCCGACTTCTACTGCTTCATCCTTTTCCCGGATTGCTTCCACTACCATTTTTCCACCGATAAATCCTAACAGGATAAATGCAATCCAGTGGTCAATGCTTGTAATATACTGTTCAAACTGGCTTCCCAGTACCCAGCCAATAAATGGCATCAGTGCCTGGAATCCTCCGAAGAATAAGCCAATTACAAGACATTGCTTTTTGTTTACCTTCCGCATGGAAAGTCCCTTACAAATAGACACTGCAAAAGCATCCATCGAAAGACCTACTCCCATCAGTAAGAGTGTAAAGAACATTACCATAAACACAATTTCCTCCGATAGTATATTTAAAATGAGACTGCATGTATGCAGTTATCCTGTGCTGCATACATGAGTCTCATTCATTAAGATTTGCCAGGCCTTCATCAGACCGAGGTTGTTGACAAATCACGTATTCACGCGAACTACTCCCTCACGGATTGTTATTCAAATATACGCTAAATGATAATTTATGTCAATTCTTTCCATTCTTGTTCTTCCTAAAATACAATCTCGATGGTGGTTCCCTCACCCAGCTCACTGTCTAAGTGAAGGGCAGCATTATGCTGTGCCACAATGTGCTTTACAATGGCAAGTCCAAGTCCTGTTCCACCGGTGGATTTCGAACGGCTCTTATCTACCCGGTAAAACCGCTCAAATACACGTTCCTGGCATTCCTTTGGAATTCCGATTCCGGTATCCGCTACACTTAAGAACGGACGCTCATCCTTTGTTCCTACCGTTACTGTGACACTTCCACCTGGCTTATTATAGCGGATGGCATTGCTGCAAAGATTATAAAAGACTTCATCCATCAGCCCCTTATTTGCCATGGTCATGGCGCTTTCTCCCTGCAACGTCAGCCTGATTCCCTGCTTCTCTGCTGTCACCTGCATCATCTGCACACAGTTCTCTGCCAGTTTATAAAGGTCGATTCTTTCCATTTCCATCTGGTGGTCTGCTTCATCCAGTTCTGAAAGCTTTATAATATCATTAATCAGGCTTAACAGCCGGTTGGCATTGGAATGTATCTCATTAGAGAAACGGATGGTATCCTCTTTACCGGTCATTCCGTTTCCGATTAACTCCGCATAACCGGAAATTGCCGTCAGCGGTGTCTTTAATTCATGGGATACGTTCGCGGTAAATTCCTGGCGAAGCTGCGCATTATTGATAATATTGACGTGCTGCTCCTTAATGGTATTCACAAAAGGCCGGATTTCTTCATATACATTATTTTCATCCACCAGCATAATATTCGTTGCCAGCTTCTCGATAGGCTCTACCAGCTTCTTCGTCAGATAATGGGAAATTCCCATACAGACAAAGAGGATACAAAGTGCAATTACCAGTACAATCACTAAAGTATTTACCATAATACGGTTTACACTGACGGAATCCCTTCCGATTCGAAGCACATTTCCATTCTGTAAACGCTCCGCATAGTAAAAGGTATGGGTTCCGGAAGTGGCCGAATAACGGATGGCTTCGCCTTCGCCTTTTTCCCTTGCTTCAATAATTTCCGGGCGTTCATTATGATTGTCCATCTCATCCTTATTTAACAGACTTTCATATAATACTTCCCCTTCTGCTCCAATCAATGTGATTCGAAGGTCATCATCGATGGGATTATACGGGTCTTTTTCTATTCCTGCTGCAAGGTCATCTATATTCAAAAGCTCTATCACATGGGCGTAGGCTTTCAAATCTCCAAATACCTGCTCTTTTAAAATATTATAATACACTAACATAGCAGACAGCGCTGTGACCACAATGGCAAGCGCTGCTATCATAATAAATCGTATATTTATTTTTTTCTTCATGAATGCTCCTACGGCTCCATCACATAGCCCACATTACGGACGGTTTTAATCTGTTGCCCGCCATCGCCAAGCTTATGCCGGAGCGTCTTTATGTGCATATCTACAGTACGGCTTTCTCCTTCGTATTCAAATCCCCAGACCTGATTCATCAGCTTGTCACGGGATAATACAATGCCCTGGTTTATCATAAGGTATTTTAATAGTTCAAATTCTTTAAAAGTAAGCTCACAGGTTTCTCCCTGAACGGTTACGCTGTGACGCTTATTATCAATCTCTATGCTTCCACAGGCTAATGTATCACCATCATCTTCCTTTTCGGTGCGGCGGAGTAATGCTTTCACTCTGGAAATCAGCTCCATAACACCAAAAGGCTTACTGATATAATCATCTGCACCCATATCCAGTCCACGGACTTTATCAATCTCTGTGGTCTTTGCCGTTACCATAATCACAGGAGTCTTTTCTGTTGCCGGATTTTTCCGGACACGGCCTAAAATTTCCAGTCCATCCTCTCCCGGCAACATAATATCTAACAGCATCAGGGATGGTGCCTGCTCTGACACTCTCTGGAAGAAATCTTTTCCGTTATCAAATTCCTCTACTTCAAAACCACTGTTTTTTAGTGCATAACGTTCGATTTCCCGTATGTTTATATCATCTTCTACGATATAAATAAGTGCCATTGCATTTTCCTCCCGACTTTTTTATTTTTCCGGCAAAGCGTATTTTTCTGTATATTCTTTTATCTGCTCTGCAAATTTTCTGTTGTCTTCTTCATCCATATGTGCCGTCAGGTCATGCTCTTCTACCTCTTTATCCTGTTCCTGGATCAGGCAGACTGCAATATTGGAACAATGGTCGGATACACGCTCATAGTTGGTAACGATATCTGCCAGCACCAGTCCTAACTCGATAGAACATTTTCCTTTCCGGAGACGTTTGATATGTCGTTTCTTAATTGCTTTATTTAATTCATCAATAACCTGCTCTAACGGTTCTACGGTCTTAGCCAGTTCTTCATCATCGGCAGTGTATGCAGTCATGGTACGGCAGAGAATGTCTTCTACTGCTTTTCCAAATACATGCATTTCTTCCTCTGCTTTCTTAGAGAAAACCAGCTCCTTCTTTGTCATCTCGATAATGGAATCTACGATATTCGCTGCATGGTCCGAAATACGCTCAAAATCTGTAATACAATGTAACAGCGTAGATACATTCTGGCTGTCTGCATAAGTCAGATTCTGACTGCTTAATTTCGTCAGATAAGCCCTCAGCTTGTCCTCGTATTTATCTACAAGATTTTCCTTTGCAATAATGTCGTCCGCTACTTCCTGTGTATAATTCTCCAAAAGTCCGATTGCTTCTAAGAAGGAATCCTTGGAAAGGTTTGCCATCTCAATGGACATGCTGTGGCACTGCTCAATGGCAAAAGATGGTGTTGCAAGGAAACGGTCGTCTAATAACGGGAACTCCTGTACCTCTTTCTTGCTCTTTTCCTCTTCGGTAATCGGAAGTGTCAGATATGCCAACTTCTCCAGTCCCTTTGTAAACGGGAATAAAACTACAGTTGCAAATATATTAAAGATACTGTGAATCAGTGCAATTCCTGCTACACCAACTGTATCATTTGCAAACGGGAAATGAATAACTGCATTCAAAATACTATATAATGTCAGGAACAATACGGTACCAATAATATTAAAATACAGATGCACAAAAGCAGTACGCTTTGCATTCCGGTTTGCTCCAACAGAAGAAATCATAGCTGTAACACAGGTTCCGATATTCTGCCCTAAAATAATCGGAATAACTGAGCCATAAGTAAATGCTCCTGTTACAGACAGTGCCTGCAGTATACCTACAGATGCGGACGAGCTTTGAATCACCGCTGTCAGAAGTGCTCCTACCAGAATTCCTAAAATTGGATTATGGAACATAGTCAGTATATTGGTAAATTCAGGAACATCAGCCAACGGTTTTACTGCTCCGCTCATACTTTCCATTCCGGTCATCAATACTGCAAAGCCTAATAAAATCTCCCCTACATCAGCTTTCTTGCTTTTCTTTCCGGTCATCATTAAAACAATACCTATCATCGCAAGAACCGGTGTAAAAGAAGATGGTTTTAAGAGATTAATCCATACATTTCCACTATCTATTCCGGTCAGACTTAAGAGCCAGGATGTTATCGTTGTACCGATATTGGCACCCATGATAATACCAATTGCCTGGGAAAGTTTCATAATTCCGGAGTTTACAAAACCAACTACCATTACGGTAGTTGCTGAAGATGACTGAATAACAGCAGTTACTCCGGCTCCTAACAGCACTCCTTTGAGCGGATTGGAAGTTAATTTCTCCAGTATTCGCTCTAACTTACCTCCTGATACTTTCTCTAAACCAGCTCCCATAACATCCATTCCATAGAGAAACAGAGCCAGTCCTCCAATCAGTGTCAGTATTCCAAAAATATCCATTTTGTCCTCCTTATGCATCGTATATGCATAGACTTTTCAATTTTTTACATATTTTTCGTCTTACATATACACCATATACACTTTAGAGACTTTTTGCAAGGATATTTTATCGGTTTGTAAGAATTATGTATAAGCAGTGTAAAAAATGTACTTATTTTTTCTCTTTTGTCTAAGAATTTTTAGTCAATATGGCTTCCCGTAATGGAATAGATGACCCATTCTGCAATATTGGTGGCATGGTCGCCGATACGTTCAAAATATTTGGCTACCATAAGGATATCTGCTGCCTGCTCGCCATTTTCTGCACTCTTATTAATCATCTGGATTAAATCCTGTTTTACTTTCATGAAAAGATCATCCACAACATCATCCTGTGCGATTACTTTCTTTGCCAGCTCCATATCGCGTTTTACAAAGGCATCAATGCTCTTGATAACCATGTCTGTGGTTTCCTTTGCCATACCCTGAATCTCTTCCGGGCTGATGATATACGGTTCATCAGACATCAGCAGTGTCATCTCGGAAATATCACCGGCATGGTCACCGATTCGCTCCATATCGGTAATCATTTTTAATGCTGCAGAAATCAGGCGCAAATCTCTTGCCACCGGCTGTTGCTGCAATAAAAGCTTCATGCATAAGGATTCAATATCACGCTCCTGATGGTCGATTTCCACATCATATGCCATTGCTTCTTTGGCTTTTTCCGTATCCTGGTTTACCAGGGCAGAAACTGCCATTTCAATGGCATGCTCTATCATGCTTCCCATCTGGATTAATTCATTGTTTAACTGTTCTAGCTGTCTGTCAAAACGATTACGCATTTAACCGAACCTCCCTGTAATATAATCTTCTGTCCGTTTGTCTGTTGGAACGGAAAATAATTTTTCGGTATCTCCACTCTCGATAATCTCTCCCAATAAGAAAAATACGGTTTTATCCGATACACGGGTTGCCTGCTGCATATTATGAGTTACCATAATAATGGTATAATCTTTTTTTAATTCGATTACCAGATCCTCGATTTTGGAAGTAGAAATCGGGTCCAGTGCCGAAGTAGGCTCATCCATCAGAATTACTTCCGGCTGTACTGCCAGTGCTCTTGCAATACAAAGTCTCTGCTGCTGTCCCCCGGACATGCCCAGTGCACTCTTATTCAGACGGTCTTTTACTTCATCCCAGATAGCTGCCTGCCGCAGGGATGTCTCCACGATTTCATTTAATTTGGCTTTGTTGTGGATACCGTGGGTCCTCGGACCGTATGCAATGTTGTCATAGATACTCATCGGAAATGGATTCGGCTTCTGGAATACCATTCCCACACGCTTTCTAAGCTGGCTGACATCCATACCGCTGTAAATATTTTCACCGTCTAATCTCACATCTCCGGTAATCTTACATCCCTCTACCAAATCATTCATTCTGTTTAATGTTTTTAAAAATGTAGACTTTCCACAACCGGATGGTCCGATAAATGCAGTTATCTCTTTTGCATTGATATCAAGATTCACATCTTTTAATGCGTGGAAGTCTCCGTAATATAAGTCAAGTCCTTTGACAGAAAATTTTGCCTGCTCACTCATTTTACTTCTCCATCTCCTTTCGTGAATTTCCTGGCTATCAAAGTTGATACACCATTTATCAGTAATACAATGACCAGAAGGACTACGCCGGTTGCATAAGCTTCATTGGTATGTAAGCCCTCTCTGGAAAGTGAATACATATGAACGGCCAAAGTTCGTCCGGATGCCATCAGGTTCGGTGCAAGGTCTGCTACCGTTCCTGCAGTATAAATCAGTGCTGCGGTCTCTCCTACAATTCGCCCTACTGCCAGGATGATTCCGGATAAGATTCCCGGCATTGCAGATGGAAGAACGATACGGAATACCGTACGAAGTCTTCCTGCTCCCAATCCAAAACTTCCTTCCCGGTAGGTATCCGGCACACAGAGCAATGCTTCTTCCGTAGTTCGCATGATAACCGGCAATACCATAATGGCAAGAGTTGCCGCACCGGCTAACATGGAATAGCCCCAGTGCAGGTAGGTTACAAAAAATAACATACCAAACAGACCATATATAATAGAAGGAATACCAGTTAAGGTCTCTGCCGTAATTCTGACTACTTTAACCAGTTTGCTTCCCTTCGGCGCATATTCCACCAGATAAACTGCGGCTCCGATTCCAAGGGGTACTGCAAAAAGCAGGGAAACCAGTGTCATTTCCAATGTATTTATCATTGCCGGAAGCATGGATACATTATCCGAATTATATTCCAGTGCGAAAAGACTTGGTTTTAAATATGGCACACCGTGAATCAATATGTACGCCACCAGATAAAGCAATACTGCTACTGTTATAATTGCCGCTGCTACTACCAGCAGTAATAAAAGGAAGGAACCCGGATGCTTTTTATAAGAATTCATTTTATCTTTGAATTTTGTCATTATTCTTTATCCGCCTTTCCTTTTACAATTGAAAATACCAGATTGATAATAAGGATAAATACAAACAGTACAACGCCGGTTGCAATCAATGCCTCACGGTGCAGATCCGTTGCATAACCCATTTCAATTACGATATTTGTTGTCAGGGTACGTACACCCTTAAATATACTGTTCGGAATACGTGCCTGATTACCTACTACCATCATAACCGCCATGGTCTCACCAATGGCACGGCCGATTCCTAAGATAACCGCTGCCATGATTCCAGATTTTGCTGCCGGAACCACAGTCTTAAAGACACTTCGCTCATGGGTTGCGCCAAGTGCCAGTGCTCCTTCGTAATAATGCTCCGGTACTGCACGGATGGCAGCTTCCGATACACTGATTATGGTTGGAAGTATCATGATTCCAAGAAGAATCGATGCTGTAAATATACTGTTTCCGTTTCCTTTAAAATGTTCTCTTACAAATGGTACTATGACTACCAGACCAAAGAATCCATATACGATGGACGGGATTCCTGCTAACAGGTCTACCATCGGCTTTAAGAAGCTATGAAGCTTCTTCGGGCAAAATCTTGCCATAAAGATTGCCATTAAAATCCCAATTGGTACTCCCACCACAATTGCTCCGGCGGTTACATAGATACTGCCTAAAATCATCGGGAAGATTCCATAGAGGTTATTTCCCGGTTTCCATTTTGTACCTAGCAGAAAATCCGGCAATCCGATTTCTTTGATTGCCGGTATTCCATTTGCAAAAAGGAAAACACAGATTAAGGCAACAGCCAGTATGGAGAAACTGGCTGTGAGTAAGAATACTATTTTCATTGCTTTTTCTTTGAAATTATTCATACTGTTCTTACCTTATCCTACTTGCAGATTTATTTTGCAACTTCATCCCAGGTTGTTACTGCACCTGTGAAGATATCCTTTACATTATCTGAACTCATCTCATCCATTGGGTTGCTGTTGTTTACTACTACTGCGATACCATCCATTGCGATTACCTGTGCGGTAAGTCCGCCTTCTGTTTCGCTGTCTTTTAATTCTCTGGAAGCCATTCCGATATCACAGGTTCCTTCCATTGTTGCTATCATACCTGTTGTAGAATCAGATTCCTGAAGTTCGATTTCTGCATCTTTGTTGATTGCTTTGTATGCTTCAATTAATTTCTCCATTACTGGTTTTACGGAAGAAGAACCGGCTACTACGATTTTTCCGGTAGAACCATCCGATGTAAATGCTCCGTTGCTTCCCTGTGAAATACAACCATTGTCTTCGATTACTTTCTGTCCTTCATCACTCATGATGTAGTTGATGAAATCTGCTGCAAGTCCTGTTGCATCACCTTTCGTTGCGATGTTAAATGGTCTTGCGATTTTGTATGTACCGGCTTTGATGTTTTCTGCAGTTGCTTCTGCTCCGTCAATCTTTAATGCCTTTACGGTATCATTTAAAGAACCAAGTGATACATAACCGATTGCATATTCATCACCAGCTACGGATGTAAGCATTACTTCTGTACTGTTTGTGATGTTTGCTTCCTCAGTTGTGTTATCAATTTTATTTCCATCTGCATCTTTCTCTTCGATGCCGAACAGCTCGATGAATGCTCCTCTTGTTCCGGAACCATCTTCTCTGGACTGTACGTTAATCATTTCACTGTTATCAAAATCTGATGTATCTGCTACATCACTGCTGCTGTCTGCCTCTGTTGTTGTGCCTGCCTTCTGGCTGTCATCTGATGCGGTTTCTTTGCTTCCACATCCTGTTAATGCGCTGATTGCTAATGCTCCTACCAGCATTACGGATAATAATTTCTTTTTCATTTTCTTTCCTCCAAAATGATTTATTTTTTCTTTTCTCGTCTTCGTGAAACTCTTCATATATGCAAGACCTACCTCTCCATCCCGCTTTACTGCAGTTACCATCCGATGAAGCTTTTTCAAGTTTTCAGATGGAGCATTCTCTATGGACGAATGCTCCATGTAATGCAGCAGCTGCTTTAATTCTTCCGGCTGGGATTTCCTTCTTTTCCTCTTGTATACAAGAATATGGTCTTTGCACCATCCTCATACTCTAATTCCGGTACTTCGATACATCCATTCTTGATTGTATACACCATACGATTCAGTCCAAAAGGATCATAAGTTGTAATAAAGATTACGATGACATTCCGAAGGCTCCCATAGGTATCCCCTGCTGTCAGATTACCTGCATCAATCTTTGCATGGTAAAAACGGACTCTTCGGGGCAGTGATACAATCTCTTCTTTCCCGTCATTCTGGTCTGGTTCTATATCAAAGATTTCTCCGTTCTCCTCATCCAGATATACATCCAGACGAATGCCGTGGGTTTCTGTATTCTCTCCACAAAAAAATCGCTGCGGCACTACTGTAAGCTTTCCTATCTGCCGGCGCAGAATGCACTCCAAAATGTACCTCGCCGACTGTTCCTCCGTATATTTTGTGGCTGGTCAGGCTGTTTACCAGAAAGTCATCCACCAGATTCAGTTCTCTAAAGTTTTCATGTTTCCTCCTTTTCCCATAGTGCAAGGAAAAGCAGGATTGCATATCTCATTTCCGATTCTGAAATTCCACCTATTCAATGCACTATGCGTTCGTAAATTGTAATTAGAATTTAAAAGCATAGAATTCATTGAATTGATAAAGAGTAATATACCATACCTTATCCTATTTCGCAACCGATTTTACTTTTTTACCCGGTGCCCAAGATGTCCCATTTTTCACAGTCCTTACAATCTTGGTTTATTTTTTACCCAAACTGCCTTATGGATTTTACCTGTCATTTTTAGAATATCACTTGTGCTTATGCAAAAGATAAAACTTTTATGGAGGTTATTTATGAAAAAGAAATTTGTAAGTACTATATTAATTATCAGTATTCTCTCAACCGGTTTACTCAGTGGCTGTGGAAAAAGCGCATCGGCTGAATCCGTAGACCTTACTTCCGTATCCTTGGATACGATTAAAGAGAAAGCCAAAGAAGAAGGAACCATTTCTTCTGTCGGAATGCCGGATGACTGGGCAGACTGGAAAGACAGTTGGGAAAGCATTTCCAATACTTACGGTCTGGTACATGACGATACCGACATGAGTTCTTCCGAAGAATTATCCTTATTTGAAAGTGAAAAGGATTCTCCTACCAAAGATATCGGTGACGTAGGTCAGGCTTTTGGACCGACTGCTATTGAAATGGATGTGGTACAGCCTTATAAAGCTTCTACCTGGGATTCCATTCCGGACTGGGCAAAGGACCCGGATGGTAAATGGACGATTTCCTATCTTGGAACCATGGGTGCTCTGGTAAATACCAACAATGTTTCCGAACCGATTACTTCCTGGGAAGACCTGAAAAACAGTGATGCCAAAATCACTTTAGGCGATGTATTAAGAGGTGCCAGCTCCCAGATGGCAGTTTTATCCTGCGCCTATGCCATGGGCGGTGATGCTGAAAATCTTGACCCTGCTTTTGACTACTTCAAAGAATTAGCCAGCGAAGGACGTATCGATGTGGGTGATGGCAGTGTGGAACGATTAAACCGTGGTGAAATCGATGTTTTAGTAACCTGGGATTATCTTACTTTACAGTACCGCGATATTGTAGCTGCCAATAACCCGGACCTCAACATGGAATGCCATGTTATGCAGGATGGCGCTGTTCAGTCCGGCTATTGTCTGGTTATCAATAAATATGCACCACATCCTTACTCCGCAGCTTTAACCGTTGAATATCTCTTAAGTGATGAAGGTCAGATTGAGCGTGCCAAAGGCTATGCAAGACCAATCCGTGATGATGTGGTTCTTCCGGACGACTTAAAAGCAAAAATGATTTCTGATGATGAATATACCAACACTATCCCTTTGACCGATAACGATACTGTTACCAAGGCATGTTCTGAAATTGCAAACCGCTGGGAAGAAGAAATCATTCCTCTGATTGGCGAGTAGAAGTTGGTGGCAGCATGAAAAATTTCAAAAAAAACTGGCGGAAAATGGGCTTCTTTATGCCCTTTTTCCTTTTAATTATCTTCTTTTTATTTGTTCCGTTCTTCCAGATGTTAGCCAAAAGCTTTTCCACCGGAAGCGGACAACTCGGTTTTTCCTGGTATGTCGAAATCTTTACCAAAACCAGTTATCTGGTTGCCATTAAGAACAGTATCTGGATTGCCATCTGTTCCACCATTCTTGGAACCGTGATTGATTTCCTGCTTGCGTTGTCTTTAACCAATGCCGGAAAAAGAAACCGCCGCTGGTATCAGTCCCTTTTAAATCTGACATCCACCTTTGCCGGACTTCCATTGACCTTAGCCTTTGTTACGCTGCTTGGAACCGCCGGCGTATTTGTTTTAATCGGAAAAAATGCCGGTATTTCCTGGCTTGCCAATTATAATCTCTATTCCTTAAAGGGAATGTTTATCATTTTCCTTTACTTTCAGATTCCTATGGGAACGTTGCTGCTACTGCCTGCTTTCCACGAAATCCGCAAGGAATGGAAGGAAGCGGCTCTGCTTATGAATTGCAGTACTTTCCGCTTCTGGCGTAAAATCGGCATTCCGATTATGATGCCATCTGTTATGGGAACTGTTAATATGCTTTTTGCCAATGCATTAATTGCTTATACTACCCCATATTTACTGGTCAACAACGGTGTTCCGCTGTTACCGATTAAGATTACCGATATGTTTGTAGGTGACGTGCGCCAGCGTCCGGAGCTGGGCAGTGCTTTATCCATTGTGATGCTGCTTATTATGCTGCTGGTTCTTACCTGCACCAATCTGGTGAAAAAACTCTTTCAGAAAGGAAGGAAATAAATGAAGAAAAATCGTATGCTCGGAGTTATCTGGCAGGTTATTGTTGCCATATTTTTACTCCTTCCTCTGACTGTATCTTTTATCTATTCCTTTGCAGGAAGATGGACTTCTATCCTGCCACAGAATCTTACTTTCCGGTTTTATCTGGATAAATTTAAGGACAGCACTTTTTTCCTTGGTATCCTGCGGGGCATTTTCATCTCTGCCCTCCCGGTTATTTTGGTCAATATCATTATTTTACTTACGCTTTTTGCCGTTATCGTATATTTTCCAAAAATGGAAAAATACATTCAGGTCTGTTGTATTATTCCGACTACCATCAACGGTATTATTTTAGCAACTTCGATTTTGTCCACCTATGCAGGAAGCGGCACCATATTTTCCAACCGGATTATTATGCTGATGTTTACCTACTGTATTTTCTGCCTTCCCCTGACTTATCAGGGCATCCGCAACAGTCTGTATGCAGTAAATACCAAAACGCTTTTGGAGGCGGCTTCCATTCTTGGTGCCAACAAATTTTACGGATTCTTAAAAATTATTGTTCCGACCGTCCTTCCGGGACTGATGAACACTGCACTTATCAGCTTTTCCGCCCTGTTCGGAGATTTTGCAATCATCAAGATTATTGCTTCCTCCCAATACGAAACGGTGCAGACTTACCTCTATAAGAACCGGAATACCGATTTGCAGTCGTTTAGTGCCGGAGTCGTAATTTTACTGGTTTTAACCATGATTATCAATCTGACCGTTCACAAATGTGCAGCCAGAAATACCCCTCAGGGAAATAAGGAGAATCGAATCAAATGAGTTACATGGAGATTTCAAATATAGAAAAAGCTTTTGATAAAAATGAAGTACTGAAAGGTATTTCACTGAATATAGAACAGGGAGAATTTGTAAGCCTGCTTGGACCGTCCGGATGCGGAAAATCTACACTGCTCCGCTGTCTGTCCGGTCTTGAAACCATCGACAGGGGAACCTTTGTCTTAGATGGAAAAGATGTGACGGAAACACCCGCCCAAAACAGAAATATCGGCATGGTTTTCCAGCAGTACTCCCTTTTTCCGAATATGACCGTAGAAGAAAATCTTTCTTTTCCCCTTACGATTCAGAAAATGCCGAAAGCTGACCAGAAAGCCAAAATTGATGATGTATTAGAGATTGTCGGTCTTACAGATAAGAAAAAGGCTTATCCGGGAAATCTTTCCGGTGGACAGCAGCAACGTGTGGCTTTGGCAAGAGCTATTATCTCACGTCCGAAAGTTCTACTTTTAGATGAACCTTTAAGTGCCATTGACGCAAAGCTCCGCAAGAATCTGCAGATAGAAATCCGCCGTATCCAGCAGGAGCTTAATATTACTACTATTTTCGTTACACATGACCAGGATGAAGCTATGAGTATGTCTGACCGCATCTGCCTTTTAAACAATGGAAATATCGAGCAAGTCAGCAGTCCTATTGAGCTTTACACCAAACCGAAAACCCGCTTTGCTGCAAGCTTTATCGGTCATTACAATGTATTTTCCCCGGATGAATTTAAGCAGGCATTCCATGTAGCCGCACCGGATAACAAAATGACTGCCATCCGCCCGGAAACCATCCAGATTTCCACAGAAAAGCCGCAGGAAAATGACGCTATCCACACGATCTACGGAAAAATCATAAACAACCGCTCTGTTGGAAATACTTTGCATTATCACATTGATGTAAATGGCATTACCTTTAAGGTCGATACTTTATTCCGAAGCTTTGCACTTTATAAAAATGACCAGAATGTCTGGCTTTCCTTAGAAAAGAGAAACTGCCTGGCACTGGAAGATTAAGGAGGATATCTACTATGAAGCCTGTTGAAAAAATGTTTTCCGAAAAAGGTTCCTGGTTTAAAGGCAACCTTCATTCCCATACTGTCAATTCCGACGGCCGCCTGACTCCGGCGCAGTCCGCCGCCTATTACAGAGAACACGGTTATTCTTTCATCTGTTTTTCGGAACACGATTATTATACCGACCTTCGAAAAATATTAGACCGGGATGACTTTATTATTCTGCCGGGACTGGAAGCAAGCACTTATCTGATTACTTCCGATGATTTTTCCCGGGCTTTTTGAGCCGGAAGTATTACAGAGAGGCTACTGCGATATGACTTTTCAGGAGCTGATGGCATTCCGCAATAAAAATGTGAATTTTACACTGAAAAAAGCCCATCATATCCATGGTATTCTTGGAACAAAGGAAATGCGGGCGGCTGCCGGAGAAAATGTTTTTACGGTCAACCAGCTTTATCCGATCCGCATTTACCTGAATCAATGGGATGGCGTAAATGCTGCACAGACGCTGTCTGACAGCTTAAAACAGAAAGGCTGTTTTACCACCTACAATCATCCCATCTGGTCCCGCGTGGATATTGAGGATGTCCGGGATTTACAGGGCGTCTGGGCTATCGAATGTTATAACTACGATACCGTCAACGAATGCGCTGAGGGAGAGGACACGGTATTCTGGGATACCATGCTCCGCCATGGAACTGATATTTCCTGCTTTGCTTCGGATGACAACCATAATGGCGGAACTTTTCAGGACAGCTTCGGCGGCTTTGTCATGGTAAAATCTGAACGCCTCGACCACGAAAGCATTGTAACGAATCTTTTAAAAGGAAATTATTATTCCTCCAACGGCGCTGTAATTACGCAGTGGGGCATCCGCAACGGCGAAGTCTATGTGGACTGTGAAAATGCCGAGCGCGTGAACTTCATCTGCGGTGGCAGCATCGGAAGCAGCAAAACCGTCATGATGGAAAATCAGATTCCGTTGCAGCATGTTTCTATCCCTCTTAGCGGTCGGGAACAATATGTCCGCATTGAAGTGAAGAATACTCTCGGACAGACCGCCTGGACGAATCCTATTATATTTTAATCGCTACGCGTAAAAAAAGGACGATTCTTTCGAATCATCCTTTTGTATACGTTGTGTACCTGCCGGTTCAGAATTAATCCTGAACGTAAGGCATAATTGCGATATGACGTGCTCTCTTGATAGCAACTGTCAAAGCTCTCTGATGTTTTGCACAGTTTCCTGTGATTCTTCTTGGAAGAATTTTTCCTCTCTCAGAGATATATCTTTTTAACTTATTTACATCTTTATAATCGATGGTGTTGTCTTTTCCACAGAAAACACAAACTTTCTTTCTTCTGTGCATTCCGCCTCTTCTTCTCATTGGCGCACCATCTCTGTCTGTCTTATTGAAAGCCATGGCTATTACCTCCTATTGATTTAGTTAAATGGTAATTCCTCATCAATTCCGTCAGGGATATTCATAAATCCATCGCCTGCACTGCTTGGTGAAGGTCTGTCAGCCGGTGCAAAACCGCCTGCATTGTCGGATGCTGATTTACTCTCAGCAAATTCCTGCTCTTCTATTATGACATCAGTGGTATATACTTTCTGACCGTCTTTGTTGGTGTAACTTCCGGTCTGGATACGACCTGTTACAAGTACCTTAATTCCTTTATGGAAATATTTCTCAGCAAACTCTCCTGCTCTTCCAAATGCCACGCAGTTGATAAAATCAGCGGTCTGCCCATCATTCCCTTCACGTCTGCCTCTGCGGTCTACAGCCAGTGAATATCTTGCGATTGCCATCTGGTTATCTCCGCTGGAGTAACGAACCTCCGGGTCTCTTGTTAAACGTCCCATAAGTATAACTTTATTCATACCACTTTCTCCTTCTCTTCTATTTATGCCTCGTCTTTTCTAACGCATAAGAAACGAAGTACGTTGTCCATAATACGAACATTCTGCTCTACTTCTGCCGGAACAGATGATTCTGCCTCGAACTGGATGAAATAGTAGAAGCCGTCGCTCATTTTCTGAATGTCGTAAGCTAATTTCTTCTTACCCCACTCTTCTACTTCTGTTACAGTTCCACCTGCACGAGTGATATACTCTTTTGCTCTCTCAACTGTAGCAGTTCTGACATCGTCTTCGATCTTGGCATTCACAACAAGTGCTAATTCATATTTGTTCATGCTAGATTTACCTCCTTTTGGTCTCTGGCCTCCTGTCTATGCGGGAAGCAAGGAATTTTTACATATCACGAGCCTATATGATAGCATAATCTGACCCGTTTCGCAAGTGTTTTTCTTATTATTCTTACGCTTCTGTTTCATTTTTTTGCTCATTTTTTTTTCGAAGCCCTTTGGTATTCTTCTCCACCAGTTTTCTGGCAATCATAATCTGATGGTCACAACCCATGCATTTCAACCGGAAATCCGCTCCTACCCGAAGAATTTCCCACTCCTGGCTTCCACAGGGATGCTGTTTTTTTAATTTTACAATATCGCCTACTTCGTATTGATAATTATTCATGTCGTCCCTTTCTTCTATGATTATCTTCTATATTATTAGGTAATTTCTTCTGCCTCTTTCAGACCTCTGACAATACGGCTCCGATGCTGCCCTGTATCAGTAAGTCTGCCCGGTTGTCCAATGGCGTGGTGGACTTATTAATCAGCACCAGCTTATTGCCCCGGTAATAATCGATAAGTCCTGCTGCAGGATATACTGCCAGTGAAGTACCGCCGATAATGAGCATATCTGCACGGCTGATATAATACACAGCATCCTCTAAGGTCTGCTGGTCTAAGCCTTCCTCATATAAAACCACATCCGGCTTGATGCTGCCGCCGCATTCATCACAGGTTGGAATTCCACTACTCTTTAAAATATATTCGGCATCAAATAGCTTTCCGCAGCTCTGGCAGTAGTTCCGATGGACACTGCCATGAAGCTCTAATACCTTTTTGCTGCCGGCTGCCTGATGCAGTCCATCAATATTCTGCGTCACAACCGCCTTTAACTTACCAGCTGCCTCAAGCTCTGCTAATTTCTTATGTGCTGCATTAGGCTTTGCATCCAGGCACAGCATTTTATCCCGGTAGAATCGGTAAAATTCTTCTTTTTTACGCATATAAAAGCTGTGGCTTAAGATGGTTTCCGGCGGATAATCGTATTTCTGGTTATAAAGTCCGTCCACACTCCGGAAATCCGGAATGCCGCTCTCCGTAGATACACCTGCACCTCCAAAGAATACAATATTATCTGAGTCCATGACCCATTGCTTCAATGTCTCGATACCATCCATTCTACTGCCTCCTGTTCCATTAAAAGTAGTCTTTCTCTTTTATTCCGCTTCGCTTTCTGTGCCTGCATTCTCCTCTGCCGGTGCCACGTCACCGTTTGGAACTGCCTCTGTCTGTACCGCATGTACCAAGAAACGGTAATCATAGCCTGCCTTGTTGCAGGTCATCAATGTAATTACTTTATCCTCTGGTGTTACCTCTACGCCGGTATCATACGCTGACTGTGCCTTTACACCATCTAAGAATTCCTGAAACTGCTCATCGGATGCAAACTGGGTATAGAAATCCACTTCATTATCCACTCTTGCCAGATAACAGGAAAAAATATCATAACGGTAGGTATAATCCGGTGTATAAATATAAAAATACGGATTTTCTTTATAAAATTCCTCATCCTTATAGTTATTTAATTTACCAAACATGGTCTTGTCCTTCATATTATGACCATAGATGAAGGTATTCTGGTCAGAAAAATCAGCATGATTGTTGGCATCCATGAAAATACTTGCCGCTGTTACAGCCTGTCCCTCAAAGGTATGCTTAAGATAATATTCATTATCCTCTCCCTGCATAATCGGATAGCTGATATCAATATTTTCAAACCGGATCCAGCCGATGCAGTCCCGGGTTCAGTTCCTTTAATCCGGAAAAATCTACGGTAAATTCTCCGTTTTCTTCCGTACTGATTTCATCCTTTGGCTGTTCACTGACATATTTCTGCAGTCCCTTATATTCATGGCTTCCTTTCCAGTAAGTAATTCCATACAGAATCAATCTTACTGCCGCATACAAAAATACTGCCAGTGCCAGCAGAAATAAAATCCGAAACAGTATATTCTGCTGTTTTTTCTTCTTTCGCTCATTTTTAATCTTTCCTGTCATTGTCACACCCCTAATTTTTCTCTATTTGCTGCAATAGACCTACAGAATCTGCCACTGGCAGCTTCTTACGGATGCGTTGGTAACTGCGAGCAACTCGCGTAAAAAAGAATGTGCCTTGGCACATTCTCGCGCCTGCGGCGGTCGCTTGCGACATCTACCTTATACGCCGCAGTGCGCATCCCCGCGGAGCGGTTTTTACTTTACAGGAAAGCAATTTCCTGTAAAGTAAAAAACCACCGCCCATAAGACAGTGGTTAAAGAGTTGCGGGAACAGGATTTGAACCTGTGACCTTCGGGTTATGAGCCCGACGAGCTTCCAGACTGCTCCATCCCGCGCTATTTATTTGCAAAAGCTATTATAGTCCTTCCTTCTGCAAATGTCAAATTTCTATGTCCCTGCCTTACATAATATACAGTTACAAGCACTTTTATTCCTGATTTTTGAAGAATTGTATCTTCATCATCTGAAGTCCTGTACAGTCCTCGTCAACCCAGAAAAAGTGTAGCACACTATTTATGGAAAGTCTACACCCGTCCCGCCAAAAAGATACTTGCCGCAATTCCTGCCAGCGTAGCAAACAATGCCCCCGGAAGCGTAAAGCCGGTCTTTCGTACTTTTACCGACATAAAATAAATTGACATGGTATAAAAAATGGTCTCGGTGCAGCTTAACATGACAGAGGCTGCCATTCCCACGAAGGAATCACACCCGGCTTCCTTGTATAAATCCACCAGCAGTCCGGTTGCCGCCGAGGAGGAAAACATTTTGACAATGGCAATGGGGATAAGCTCGGAAGGGATTCCGATATGTTTCGTCCAGCCCATGCAGGTAGTAGAAATGAAGTCCAACAGCCCGGAGGCTCTTAGGATCCCGACTGCTACCATAAGCCCCACCAGCGTTGGCAGGATTCCAACTACTGTCTGTATGCCTTCTTTTGCGCCCTTTAAAAAATCGTCATATACATTTTTCTTCATCAGAATGCCGAATCCTACGATGTAAAAGACCAGTATAGGAATCAGGGCATCTGACAGGAACATAAGAAAGCGCATCCTCATTCTCCTGCTAAGAGCTTCTTTTTCATTCTATGCAGACATGAGAACTATCATGCCGCTTTTATAAAAAATTTGCACTAACCGGGAATTTTATCCAGGAATTTATCCGGAAAATTTTTACTGCTTCCGCAGGCGCAGCCCCACGCCCTTGCGGGTTTCGATGTAATCCCTGCCGCTTAATTCCCGCAGTTTCCGTCGTAAGTTGCTGGCATGGACTTTGATGGAATTTTCTACACAGTCCGGTGTATCTTCTGCAATTTCGTCTAACAGCGTTGTCTTTGTCACTGTCCGTCCGTTCCGCTGTATCAGGCATTTTAAAATAGCAGCTTCTGTTCTGGTAAGCTTCGTAGTCTGCCCGCCAATGGTCGCCAGCCGCTTCTCGATATCCAGCTTTATCTCTTCGTAATAGAAAAATCTTACTTTCTCTTTTTCTGCCGGAATCTTACTCAGACGTACTTCCACGCGGATGCGGAATTCCTGCATATCAAAGGGCTTTCTGATATAATCGTCTGCCCTTTCTATGCATTTTTTACACCGTTCAAAAACAGAGCCGGTTTTCTCCGGCCGAATCAATAGCAGCGGCTTTGCCTGCACCAGGGCGAGGAAGGTATTCTCCCATATTGCTGCTACATCCTCTTTTCCGGCAAATTCCTTCTGCTCAAGGTCTAATACCACCATATCCACAATAACCTGCTGAAATAACTCCCCGGCATCTGTGAGGGAATCCGCCCGCACTGTAAAATAGCCTTTTTCGTCCAGTACCTGCTCCATGGCATCCCCCAATGCTTTATCCTGTTCGATGATTCCTATGGTATACATTAATCCGTTCTCCTTCGACTTACAATCCGGCAGAAAATGACTGCCGTTGCTGTGCTGATAATGGTCGCTGCAAGTCCCGGTCCCACCACCGCAGCCGGATGCACCGAGCCATACTGACTGCGGTACGCCACAATGTTCATGGGAATCAGTTGCAGAGACGATATATTGATAATCAAAAAGGTACACATTTCCTTTGTGGCATTTCCGGAATACTTCTGTATGTTTTTTCCGGCTGCCTTAAGTCTGGCAATATGTAACTCCTGTAATTGCTGCATTGCCTTTAAGCCTGCCGGCGTTGCCGCCCAGCCAAGCCTAGCATATTGGCTATCATATTGACTGCTATGTAATGATTGGCAGGATGGTCATCGGGTATATCCGGAAAAAGAAATGTCAGCACCGGCCGCATTTTCTTTACTGCCGCTTTTACAATGCCGCTGCATTCCGCAATTTTCATCATTCCCATCCAGAACGCCATGACTCCTGTCATCGTAATGGCTAATGCCACTGCTTCTTTGGCAGAGTTTACTGCTGCCTCCGTCACTTCCGGCAGTGTTCCGTTGATTGCACCGTAGAGCACTCCCACAAGAATCATAAATCCCCACAGATAATTCATTTCGAACCTCTTTTGCTTTCCCGTTACTCTACTATATGCAGTTTCCCCGGAAGGAACTACTTTCTCTGGTGATTATAGCACACCCTCTTCTGCCATATCACGTTCTTTTGTCATATCGATACGATTTTTTTCATATTCTTTGTTGAACACTCTTCATCCGAGGCCGTCTATGCTGCACAAATATATTTCTCCTTTTCTGATAACCATTTGCTTTGCTTTATCCTTATTTCTTCTAAGCGGGTGCAGCAAAGACCAGTCGGCTTCTGATTCCGGTTATATTGCGCCGGATTCCATTTCCTTTGAGGAATATACCAGTCTTTTATTTCAAAGCGAAGTAACCTCCGATACCCTGACCCTTCACTATACCTTAAGCCAGCCGGAAGTCTATGGCATTACCGATTATAAAATTGCTCTGCCGGATTATTCTGCCGATGCCAGAAAGCAATCTGCCTTAAATATCGAAAATATCTCCTGTGGGTTACAGTCCTATGACTATGAGGTACTGACCACCGAGCAGAAGCTGACTTATGATATTTTGAATGACTATGTCTCTTCTAACCGCAGTCAGTCGGACTATACCTATTACCCGGAAATCCTGCGTCCTTCCACCGGATTTCCTGCCCAGCTTCCGGTTCTGCTATCAGAATACCATTTCTATGACCGTAAAGATGTGGAGGATTATCTGACTCTGCTTTCACTGATCCCATCCTGCTTTGATTCTGTCTTAGATTATGAAACGAATAAAATCAATGAGGGACTTTTTCTTTCGGATACCCAGGCGGATACGCTGATTGCAGACTTAAATACCTTCTGTGATAACAGTTCTGAGCATTATCTGATTACTACTTTTCGTAATAAAGTAGCGGAACTTCCTGATTTAACAGCAGAGGAACAGGCTTCCTACTGTATCGAAAATGAAGGTGCTTTTAGGGAATATATTCTGCCAGCCTATGAAGCTTTGCGGGATTTTCTGGTGGAGCACAAGGGCAGTGGCAGTAACTCCGCCGGACTTTGTTATTTTCCGGATGGCTCAGACTATTATGCTGCTTTGGTTTATGACGCCACCGGCTCTTCCCATTCCATAGATGAACTTTTAGAAATGACGGAAAAGCAACGGAAATCCGACCTTCTTGCCATCAACGGGATTGCTGCCAGTCATCCCGGTATCTCTCTTGCTTCCGATGATTTTCCAATGAAGGATGCCACCCCGGAGGAGATGCTTACCTGTCTTTCTTCTGCTATTACAAAGGATTTCCTGCCGCCGGTCTCTACGGATTTTTCCGTCCGCTCCGTGGACCCTTGTATGCAGGATTCCATGGCTCCCGCCTTTTATCTGACGGCCCCTATCGATAACATTTCCCATAATGTCATCTATATCAATCCCCGCAGCCACTACGAAGGCTTCGAGCTTTTCACCACACTGGCGCACGAAGGATTCCCGGGACATCTCTATCAGACTACCACTACGTCTGCCTCCGGCTGTGCACCCATCCGGAGTATTCTCAACTATCCCGGCTATGTAGAGGGCTGGGCAACTTATGTGGAAATGCTCTCTTACTCTTATGCCGGTCTGACGGAGGAAAAGGCTTCGCTCCTTATGCACAACCAGTCCGCTCTTTTGAGCCTCTATGCCACCGCAGATTTATCCATTCATGCAAAGGGCTGGACACTCAGTGACCTTAAGGACTTCTTAAGTGATTATGGCATCGACAATAAGGAAGCCGTCTCCGAAATCTACGACTATATCGTAGCGGAGCCGGCTCATTATCTCAAATATTATATTGGCTGCCTGGAATTCCTTCAGCTAAAGGACTACGCCAAAGAAACCTTCGGGGATTCCTATTCCGATAAACAGTTTCACCAGGCAGTGTTGTCCATCGGTCCTGCACCTTTTGATATTGTAAAAAAATATTTAAAGGACTACTACCGGCAGACTATTTAACTTCTACTTTAACAGTACCTGATATACATCACGTTTACTGATGCCACGATCCTTTGCCACCTGCTTCATGGCTTCCTTCCGTTCCATGCCGGAAGCCTCATAATGTGCCATATGTTCCTCGACGGAAAGGCTCTCCCAGGCTTCTCTGGCTTCCCGTTCCTTTGTCTCAAATGTCTTTCCGGAAATAACTAAAACGTACTCTCCTTTTGGTTCGTTGTCCTCATAAAATCTTATGACATCTTCGAATGTCGTTTTTGTCGCATTCTCATATCGCTTGGTCAACTCCTTGCAGACCGTTAATTCACGGTTTCCAAGAACTTCATAAAGCTCCTTTAAGGTCTTTAGAAGATGGTGTGGAGCTTCGTATACTATCATGGTTCGGCTCTCCTGAGCCAGTTCCTCCAAGACTCTGGCACGCTCTTTTTTATCTCTTGGAAGAAATGCCTCAAAGGCAAATCGTCTGGTGGGAAGTCCAGACATGGTCAATGCAGTAATGCAGGCTGCCGGTCCCGGAAGGGAAGTTACTTCGATGCCATTCTCATAACAGATTAGAACCAGTTCTTCTCCCGGATCTGAAATACCCGGTGTTCCGGCATCTGTTATCAGGGCAATATTTTTGCCTTCCTGCAATTTCTCTACCAGCTTATATGCCTTTTCAATTTTGTTGTATTCATGGTAGCTGGTCATCGGTGTCTTAATCTCAAAATGATTTAAGAGCTTAATGGAATTTCTCGTATCCTCTGCCGCTATTAAATCTACTTCCTTTAAGGTACGCAATACCCGGAACGTGATGTCCTCTAAATTTCCAATGGGTGTTGCACACAAATACAGTTTTCCTGCCATAATCTATCCTCTTTTATTTAAGTGGTATTATATATCTTCTTACTCCGCTTTCTTCGCACCTTCATAAATGCGCGGCAACATCTGATAGAGTATGATGCCTGCTGCCACAATACCAATGGAAATAAACTGGGAAGTAGAAAGGAATCCCACGCTTCCGCGGTAATCACTTCTTAAAAATTCCACACCAAATCTTCCGATTCCATAGAACATTAAGTATAAGGATGCCACTCTGCCTTTTTTCGGTTTGCGCTTTGCATAAGCAAGCAGCATCAGGCAAATCATGAAGTCTCCTGCAGATGAAATAAGCTGTGTTGGTATCAGCTTGACTCCATTTGGAGCATAGTCGGAATGAGTAAAGGTAATTCCAAACCAGCTGTCCGTTGCTTTTCCGTAACAACAGCCTGCAAAGAAACATCCGATTCTTCCAAAGCCCTGTGCCAGTGCTACTGCCGGCATAACAAGGTCAAAGTATTCGATGAAAGATACCTTCTTTATCCTGCAGTAAAGCCAGGATACTAAGATTCCTCCGATAATTCCTCCATATACTACATAACCGTTTTTAAAGTTCCAGAGAATGGATGGGTCTTTGATAATCTCCGGAATCTCTACAATATAATAAAGCAATCTGGTTCCCACCAGTCCGCCGATGATGGCACACCAGAAGATTCCATAAAGGATATCTCCGCTTTTTTCCATTTTCATCTTTTTTCCACGGTAATAACACATCGCATATGCGGCTAAAAATCCAAGTCCAATCATCAGTCCATACGTATGAAGTGTCAACGGTCCAATTGTTATCTCATTAAACATATGTCTTCCCTTTCTTTCATTACAAATCATAAATCTCATATATTTCATCGGTGTATACATTCGGTTCCTTGTATACAATCAGCGGCTTCTCCACCGTCATACGGGAACGCCCGCCTCTGCAGCCTTCGATAAGTACCATGTTCGGCTCCGGTCTGCATATGGATATACCAGCCGCATCCGCTTTGGCTCGATGCGATGCTCATGCATACAGCAGATGATTTCTGTCAGACGAAACGGGCGGTGTACCATAAAAAAATGTCCCCCCGGCTTTAGTATTCTCGCACTCTCCCTCATAATATCCGTAAGATTGCACAATATTTCATGGCGGGCAATTGCCTTTGCTTCCTCCGGATTCGTAAGACCGTGCTGTCCTATCATATAAGGCGGATTTGTGGTTATAATATCAAAAGAAGATGCCCCAAAGATCTTCGAGGCATCTTTTATATCTCCTGTTACGATATCGATTTTATCCGTCAATCCATTTAACGCAACACTTCGTCTTGCCATGTCGGCACTGTCCGGCTGAATCTCAAGCCCGGTAAAATGCTCTCCGGGAGTCTTCGCCTCTAATAGGATGGGAATCACTCCCGTTCCGGTTCCAAGGTCTAACACTCTCTGTTTCGGCTTTACCTTTACAAAAGCACTTAAGAGTACCGCGTCCATTCCAAAGCAGAACTGCTTCGTATCCTGAATGATACGATAACCCTTGCGATTCAGCTCGTCCACACGCTCATCCGGTTTTAATTGAATCTCATTACTTGACGTCATTAATCTTAGACTTTCCTCCCTTATCCTCTAAGGCTTCCAGCTCTTTCATCTCTTCCGGAGAAAGTTTGATATTGTCTCTGCGTCTTCTTGGCTTGAACTTCAGCTCTTTTACCTTATATTCCCGAAGTTCTTTCTCATCATTTACTTCGATTAAGACCTTCACCAGCTGACGCAATACGTTAATGCTCTGTACTTCACCTTTACATCCATCAATTGTGGTAACGGTATCACCCACATTCGGAAGACGGCTATTTAAATATTCGTATGTTTCAGCCTCATTTTTCAGACAGCACATCAGTCTGCCACATACACCGGAAATCTTAGTCGGATTTAAGGACAGGTTCTGCTCCTTTGCCATCTTAATGGATACCGGAGCAAAATCAGCCAGATAGGATTTACAGCATAATTCTCTTCCGCAGATTCCAATTCCGCCTAAAATCTTGGTCTCGTCTCTCACTCCAATCTGGCGCAGCTCAATTCTGGTACGGAATACTGCTGCCAGATCCTTTACCAGTTCACGGAAATCAATTCGTCCGTCTGCGGTAAAGTAAAACAGAAGCTTATTGTTATCAAAGGTATACTCTGCTTCTACCAGCTTCATTTCAAGCTTATGCTTTGCAATTTTCTCAAGACAGATTTTGTATGCTTCTTTTTCTTTCTCTTTATTTCTCTGCTCAGTCTTATCGTCCTCCGGTGTTGCCACGCGGATGACCGGCTTCAATGGCTGAACCACTGCTTTATCGTCTACCTCTTTCGGGGCAATCAGCACAGTTCCGTACTCTATGCCACGGGCAGTCTCCACGATAACATGGCTGCCTGCCGCCATCTTTGCTTTACCCGGGTCAAAATAATATATCTTTCCGGCTCTGCGGAATCTGACTCCAACTACTTTTGTCATTCTAATTCTCCTTTATTGTCAGCAGCAACAATTCCATCACAAGGTCAAAGTTGACATTTGCCGTAAGGCGCACCTTTGCCTTTTCCAACGCTTCTAATATTGCTTCAATTCCACTGTAGGAACTCTTGCTTGCCTGCTTATTTATGTCATAGACTTCATCCTTAAATATCAGTCCATTTACATCTGTTGTTGCTTTATATAATAAAATGTCACGAAACCAGATCATCATGATATCAAGATAATCGTTGATTTCCATTTTATATTCGTTAATCTGTTTGATGGCTTCCTTAAATTCATAAAGCTCAATCTCATGGATTCGCTTTAATAACTGCACGGCTGCAGCTTTCAGCTCCTGAAAATCATCCGAAGATGCCAACGCCATTGCCTTTCCCACATTTCCCTGGGCAAATGCCACACACACATCCGCCTGATAATCCGGCACTTTACAGTGCTCCATCAGATATTTTTTGATTTTATCATCGGAAACTACCTTAAGGTTCAATACCACACACCGGGAAAGAATCGTCGGTAAAAATGCATCCGCATTGGTAGTCAGCAGAATGATAACCGCATATGCCGGCGGCTCTTCGATGGTTTTTAACAGTGCATTCTGCGCCTGCTGGTTCATTTTCTCTGCTTCATCTACAATATAAATCTTATATCTGCTGCTGTATGGCTTCACATCTACATCATTTACAAGCTGGCTGCGGATATCTGCCACGGAAAGCGTATTCGGCTTCTCATGTGTGACATAAATGATGTCCGGCTGGTTGTGGTTCACTGCCTGCTTACAGGAATGGCACTCCATGCAGGGCTCAATGCCGTGCTGTTCACACTGCAGGGTCTGGGCAAATGCCTCCGCCAGCATTTTCTTGCCGGATTTGTCCGGTCCGTTCAATATATATGCATGGGATATTTTATCCATTTTTATTGCATTCTGTAAATGCTCTATAATCTGTTCATGTCCAATGATTTCTGCAAATCCTGCCATGTGCGCTCCTTTCTCCTGAAGCTGCCTGCTGCCTTAGGCTGCCCTGTTTTTACGTGAAAATATCCAGCAATAATCCTGCAATTTCCCCGATTTTATCCAATATGGTAATGTGGTCCGACTCATCCTTCACCAGCTCTTCCGCCAGTTCGTCTAAGTTCTTATCCACCAACTTGACGATTCCATAGACACGATGACGGCCTTTCCGGTCGAGAAAGTTCTCTCTGGAAAATTTATGGGAACGGGTTACGACTTCATTTAAGAAATCCTTCACCAGTCCGCGGTATTTCTTCATGTCCCGGATGTCCATATGCTGTGCAATAAGATTACCCTGCTTGGTAATGTCATCTAAGAGGCTGTTCAACCGCTGCTGAAGCTCCTGTTCTTCGATTGCACTGGTCAATGTAAATTTAAAGCTGCCGTCTCCGGTGTCTACCGGCGTGGTTCCGGTGGTCTGATTCACCGGTGCAGTGTCGTTTACTCTAATCTCCATTTTATCACCTATCCATTATATGATAGCACAAAAGCTGCAATTTCCTCTACTGTCTTTTGCAGATTATCATTCTCAAAATGTCTGGTAATTCCTGCCTTTTCCAATGCTTCTTCTGCAAAATCCGCATCATCTGCAAGAAATCTCCTGCAAAGCTCTGTATACTTTGGCTTATCCTGCATCCGCTCCCGGTCCAATGCCCGCTGCAGACGTAAACCATCTTCTACTTCTATATATATCGGTACGATTGCGTCTTTTCCATAATAGGCACAAAGCTGTGTATACACGGCAAGGGTGCCAATCAGAAGATAACTGTGCTCCGACAGATTGACCTGCCCGTCTTCAATTGTGGCATAGCGCCAGATTCCGTATATAGTATCATATGCGCGCTGCTCTATGACTTTTCCTTCTTTTTCGAGCTTCAAAAGCCTTTGTTCATCAATAAAATGATACTCTACGCCCTCCGCCTCGCCGGCACGAATCGGCCGGGTAGTATATGGTACAATCGTCTGAAGCTGCAATGCTTTCTCATCCCGCAGCATCTTATATATGGTATCTTTTCCTGTTGAGCTCTTGCCCATCAGGCAGAAAATCTTTCCCATGTGTAAATCTCCTGTTTCTACGGTTTTGCCGTCTGTTTTCTAGTATAAAATAATTTTCAGGAAATGACAACTTTTATCTTTCCGCCCTCAGTCACGCCATGAATACGAAATGCATTCTCCCGGCAGGTTTTTATCACTGCCACTGCTTCTTTGGAAATCCCTTCTCCCGGCACCAGCATCGGGATACCCGGCGGATAAAGATAGACAAATGCTCCTGCTGTCTTGCCAACACTTTCCTTCAGCCCCATTTCCACTGTCTTTGCATCCTGTGCTTCTGCAATGGATATACGGACCGTCCGCTTTGCATAGGCTTCGGTCAGAAACTGCGGTGTTATTGTTCTTCTTGCTGCGGCTTCCTTTTTATCAATTTCTTCCAGTGCCGCATACAGCCGATCAAAACCTTCCTCGCTGTCAAAAATACTGGTCATTGCCAGCGCATAGTCTCCCTGACACATTTCTAACTGCAAATGGTATTTCTCCCTGAGCAGCTGATACAGCTCTTCCCCGGAAAGTCCGGCTTTCGTGGCACGGAGTACCAGCTTCGACGGGTCTTTGGCAAAGCCTTCTGTCTCTTTTAAATCCACTTCTCCCATGACTTCCACATTAGAAAAATGGGATGCTTTTTCATAAAAGTCTTTCAGATGTTTCTCATATGCATCAAAATACTTCTCTTTCTCTTCCGTCAGCAGACGCACACATTCATCCATGCTGGCCAAGAATAAATAGGATGGAGAACTGGTTTCATAGATATTTAAGAACCACTCCAGCCGTTCCTTCTTTATATAAGAAGATTTCCAATGCAGAATTGCAGTCTGTGTAGGTGCCGGAAGCGTCTTATGCAGGCTCTGGATTACCACATCTGCTCCCAGCGTAATAGCTGATTTTGGGAAATACGGATGAAAGCCAAGATGCGCACCATGAGCTTCGTCCACAATCAGCGGAATCCCATGCTGATGGGCAATTTCTGCTATTTTTTCTATATCTGATACGATTCCATCATAGGTTGGTGATGTAAGAAACACAGCCTCAATACTTTCATCCGCTTCTAATGCAGCTTCCACCTGCTCCGGCAGTATTCCACCCTGTATCCCGAATTCTGTAAATACCGGATAGAGATATGTCACCTGTAACTCTCTTAAATATGCTGCATGATATGCTGCCTTATGGCTGTTTCGTGCCATCAGAAGATGTCCCTTTTTCGGTAATGCGGCACTGAGTGCTGCTAAAATACCGCAGGTACTTCCATTTACCAGAAAGAAAGAACTCTTTGCGCCCCATAATGCAGCTGCCCGCTCCTCGGCTTCCTTTATGATTCCTTCTGCGGCATGCAGATTATCAAATCCATCTATTTCTGTAATATCATATGTATAAGGATTGATGTCACAATCCAGTCTCCGCTTATGTCCCGGCATATGAAGGGGATACATATCAGAGGATGCAAGTTTACATAATTCGTCTTTTATATATGTCATGGTTCACCTTTCAGTCTGTACTTCCTGTAAGTTGCGGTTTTTTCCATTGTTCTACTCTTCATAATGATATTTGCAAGTATAAATAATTAAATTTAAATTTACATCAAAATTGTATGTAAGGCGGTGTTCATCCGTAATCCGCCTGCTCCAGACTTTCCTGTATTTCAATGGTTCCGGCTTTCCTATTCCCTGTGCCAATCCCTCTCTGTCTATACTTTTTATCAATTCATTAATTCGTTTTACTATTTTCTTATCTTCCCGCTGCCACTCTGTATACTGCTCCCAGGCAGTCGGTGTAAAAATGATATTCACCTATAAATTCTCCAATTCCCCAATTGTTTTTACAATAACTCCACCAGATTCCGCTTCGGACATAGATTTGTCCAGCATAGCCAGATAATCTGCATTTCTCTGAGCTTTCTTCATATCGTTATATTCTGCTTCAGACATCATAACAATATTTTCATTCTTTGGTCTTGATACAATAATAGTCTCTCCATTTATTACCTTATTACACCACTCTTTAAAATGGTCTCTTACATTCATTGATTTTACTGCTATCATATTCTCACCTCTTTTCGTATTAAAATCCGTATGTTTTTTCGTACTTTTATTATATTCTACTATTTTGTCCAAGTCAACGGCTTCTATTCAGACTCTCCAGAAACGACTTTCGGGTGACTGCTTTGAAAGCAGCCACCCGAATCTATATGATAACTTTACACAACTCAAATTTTTTATCGATACTCCTTACTGGGTAGTTTACCACTTTTTTCCAACACAAACTTTACGCTTTTGTTGTTGGTTTTCGTTGGTTTGTATTGTTTTTTGTTGTTTTAAAGGGGTTTTTGAGATATAATAAGCTTAATTTTAAAGATGCCTTGTGAAATGTTATTTTATTGAAACGATATATGAGTAAATCAGGAGGACTTGTACATGGAAAAAACGCTCCACATTTTATTAATCGAAGATGATATGAACACCTGCAATCGTATTTCAAACTATATTGCAACTAAAGATAATATGGATTTAGCCGGCGTCACCAATAATTCTTATGTTGGCATTCAATATGTACAGAATACGCTTCCTGACGCTGTTATTCTTGATCTGGAATTGCATCACGGCGGTGGAAACGGACTGTTTTTCCTCTCTGACTTAAATAAACTGGGCTTAGAGAAAAAGCCTTATATTCTTGTCACTACTTACAACTCCAGCAAAATCACGCTGGAATCTGCCAGAAGACTTGGTGCTGATTTCATTATCGGCAAATATGAAGATTCTTATTCTCCGGAATCTGCTGTTGATTTTCTCGAACAGCTTCTTCCTATGATTGAAATGACAGAATCCACATCCAATACTTCTTATATGAAAGATAATCAAAAAGATTTAGAGCAGGGACTTATCCGCAGAATCCACCGGGAACTGGAGCTCATTGGTATCAGTCCAAAGGTTGTTGGTTACAAATATCTGACCGATGCCATTATGATAACAATTGATGGACCGACCACAAACATTTCCCAGATTCTTGGTAACAAGTATAAGAAGAGTAATTCCAGTGTGGAACGTGCCATGCAGAATGCCATTAACCGCGCATGGAATTCCAATGACACCGAAACTCTTCTTAACTGCTACACTGCCCACATTAATCCTGACCGCGGAATGCCTACCATTAAGGAGTTCATTTACTTTTACGCGGAAAAGATTACGGATGGACGTTAACCAAAATATTTTTTTATAAAATCTAAAAACCAAGCCATTTTTTCTTCCTCCTTCTCAAAATGTAAGAAGAGTATAGAAAAAACCGACTGGTTAACGGAGTTGCATTACAGATTGCATTTTATATGCTTTTTTCTTTCTTTATATGAGGTTATGTATGATTCAAGATAGCATTCGTTGGTTTTTTAACTTTTTATGTAGCTTTTATCTTTTTTATAAGCTCCTTAATTTGAAAAATCCTAAAATTCTTCAGAAAATATCCTTTTTCATTATCTTTCTTATAGATAGTTTTCTTTTTTGTTTTTTAGAAGCTAATAGTTTCATTTTCATTTTTCCAACAATTATACTTTTTAATACTTTTATATTGTCTCGTTTTACCCAGAAAACAATTTCATTAAGTCTTGTAACACTGGTTATTTCTGAAGGGATTCATTATATCCTCTTTCTTCTTGCAGCCTTGCTTACCGCCCTGGTAATTGCACCCTTTTTCTATGGACGCTATGATTTACCCTATGTAGCAATACAATTTACTGGCGGACTTCTTGAATTGCTCTTAATATTCCTTCTTTTCAAAATCAAAAGGCTCCGCCGTGGCATGCCATTTCTCTATCAAATCGGCTCTTCTGCCACAGGTTTTATCTTAAGCTGTTTTATTCTGCTCATTGTTACCATAATCAGCTTTTATGATTCCATTCCTGACATGCAGTTCCTTTTTCTCCTCATCGCCCTTTTCCTGATTGGACTTCTGCTTTATTGCTGGTGGCGGTTCCGGATTACCCGTGACTACCGGGAGAAGCTGCGGCAGGCGGAGCTTAAGGCTTTACAGAATGAACTCATTGAGAAAGATAACCGCATCCGGAAATTAGAGGAAAATAATGATACCCTGGCTAAGATTATTCATAAAGATAACAAGCTGATTCCGGCAATGGAGCTGGCTGTCTGCGAATATTTAGAGGATGGGACCACAGACGGTGATACCAGAAAGAAGGGCGAACAGCTTGCCAGCGGGTTAAAGACCATGGCACAGGATCGGAAAGGTACGCTGAACTCCTACCACCATGATGAACACGCTCTTCCGGCAACCGGGGTCTGTGTTTTAGATGCGCTTTTTACCTATATGCAGCAGCGTGCCCTGGCACAGAATATCAACTTTTCCCTGCATATCACAGGCAATATTGTAAAAATGACGGAAGATGTCATTTTCGGGGAAGACCTTTCCCACCTTCTGGCAGATTTGCTGGAAAATGCCATGATTGCCATTGGTGATAATGAGGTGCGCAGTCTTTCTGTCTGCCTTTGTCATGACGAAGATACTTCCACCCTGGAGATTTCTGACAGTGGGAATGCCTTTGATGTGCAGCTCTTTGAGGACTTTGGTCAGACCCGGCACACCACTCACAAGGACAGTGGCGGCAGCGGAATCGGTCTTATGGACATCTGGAAAATAAAGAAACAATACCGTGCATCCCTGCACATCATTGAATATACGCCGGGAACTTCCATATTTACGAAGAAGATTGCTCTGTTCTTTGACCGGAAAAATCACTATCTGATTCAGACCTACCGCCGTAATGAAATTGAACGGGTACATATGCGAAATGATATGTTTGTTTTACAGTCAGACTGATTTATGTTATGATGGAAGAACTTTTGAGAAGGTAAAATGTTACATGAGGTAAATGTTATGAGTCATGCACTGGTTATACTATGTGGTGGAAAAAGTACAAGAATTGGAACGGACAAGGCTTTGCTCCCTTTTGGGGACTGCTGCCTGATTGAATATCTGGTCCGGAAATTTCAGCCGGATTTTCCGAAAATCTACCTTTCTGTCCAGCAGAAAAATGATTATGCGCATCTGAATCTTCCGGTGACAACCATTGGAGACATCTATGGAAATGCCGGTCCGCTGTCCGGTATCTTCAGCGCACTTTCCATGATTTCTGAGGAACGTGCCTTCTTCATTTCCGTGGATACACCTTTTGTAGAACCGGCACTGGGGCTTTACCTGCTGTCACAGCCACAGGAACATCCTATCTGGGCAATTGAGCGCGCCAATGACCAGCTGGAGACTCTCTCCGCTGTCTACTCCAAAAGCTGCATTCCGCAGGTGGGAAAAGCCATGCTCTTTCACCAATATTCCTTTAACCGGCTTCATGAGAAATGCAATGCCGGCTATATCCCGGAAGACGAACTGGCTAAAGTATGTCCGGTTCCACTGAATGAACAGTTTTTTAACATCAATACCCGCACCCATTATTATCATGCCTTAAAGCTGCTTTCTGAACGGGGAGAGCTTTTTGATGAAGACAGCAATCTAGAGCTTCCGGCAACAGGCAATATTATTTCTTTTATTCCCGTGGTATCGCTGGTGGGGGATTCCATCATTGATAAAAAGACCTTCTGCATCCAGCTATTGGAGGCATTAAAAAAAGATGGCATTAAGGCTGCCATCTTTGATTCAGAAAAAGATTTTTCCAATATTACAAATGTAGACCTCATCCTCACCTGTGATTTAGAGGATGAAGACTGCTTTAAAATTGAACTTTTGAGCAGTGAGTTAAATGAGACTCCACTGCATCCCCTTTCCGGTCTTGTTGCCATCGCCAGTGATTTCGGTTACAAATGCGAAGAAGTTCCTTGCTTTGACTTCCGCAAGCCAAAGTCACTTCTTGGCTTCTTAAAGACGCTGATCCGCGACTATAGCCATTAAGTATCTACAGGAAACGGCACAGCTCCGGCATCCAGTCTCCGATAAAAATTTCATCTCTGATAATTGCACGCCAGACCGGTGGGAAGAAGGCTTCCAAAAGAATCATCACTTCCACCCAGTCTGGCTCTTTTTTGCGTTCCCTCTTTAAGTATGCCGTCCATTTCCGTTTCATATAAGTATAATCCTTATAGCGAAGGACGGTATCCAGCCGGTCTTTTCCAAAGAACAGCTCTCTCTTTGTTCCAATTTCAATAATCTGCTGCTCAACCTTTCTGCCATCTAACGCCTCTTTCTTTAAGATTCCATAAATTTCTTCATAGCAGGACAGGTCGTTGATTAATTCCATTTTCTCTAAGATTTCCACAAAATTCTCTGCCACAACCTGCTCATAAGGATATTGCAGAAACTGGATTACCGTATTCTCCTGTAAGAAAAATGGCAATTCTCCATGGGCAGGCTGCATCTGCTCGTCCCGAAGCTCCTGAAAACGCAGGGTAATGGGAACTTCATGCTCCTTTGATTTTGCCAGCACCTCTATCTGATAGCTGCCCGCCCTTTCTTTCTCTATCTGATAGACATACTCCGGCTTCCGGCTTAACACCTCTTTCATGAGCTGCCCTAACTGCATTTCCGTTAAATGCTCATCCTTTACCACCTGATAATAATAGGAAAGGGAAAAAACTCTCTTCCGGCGATAATTCTCCACACCGAGGCTGCTGCCATTTCTAAGATAAAGCTTCTCTGCAAATGTCGATTTACTTATCTGATATAGAAAATACTCGGTTACCGCAGAAGGAAGCAGGTCCACAAAAGGGATTTGCAAGTCCTCACTTCTCTGCCGGATCAATGATTCTCTCAGTATGCACTCTGCCACTACAGCCACACTCCAATTCTGCTCTGAACCTTTGCCACAACCTTGCGGGCTCTGGCATATTCCATTAATTTTGCAATATCTTTCTTTGGCTCATTGATAAATGCCAGCAGCGCCTTCTTTAAATCCTCCCGCTCCAGACGTTCCTCGTACTTGAGGCAGTCACAGATAAGACGCTCTTTTTCATAAATCTTCATCTCGCCACCGGCAAAAGGAATGGCCGTTACGCCAAGCTCCATGACTTCCGGCTCTGTATAATATGGTTTCACCACCGGGTATTCCATGCGGAACCTTGACTTCGAAGTATTCTTGCTGATGGCAATACTCCATTCATAAGGACGCTTCTCAATATAACCGTAATAGTAAAGGGCGCTGTCCATACATAAGATTCCATCCGGAAACAGTCCCAGAATAATTTCTTCCTGCGGCTTCTCTTCATACCCCATGGAATAATATCCACTCTTTACATGGTCAAGTATGCCGGCTTTCACCAGTCCCTGAATACTTTTATAGGTCAATCCCAAAGGATATAATTTTTCGGCTTTCACAATGCCATTATTTTCTTCTAAAAGCTTCTTTATCTCTTCAATGGTCTGCTCTTTCTGCTTCGCATTCATAGATATCGCTCCTTCGCATTTTTCTTCTAGTATAAGTTAATTTTTGCCGCTTGTCAATTTCTGTTGCAATTTGTCCCATTTTTTTAATTTGTCGTTGTAAAAGTCATTTTCTTGTCGTATAATTTATTTGGAACAATACTTAATGTCGTATATGTCTATTCGAATATACGCTTGTTTTTGATAAATGAGGTATTTATGGAAACAGAAAATACTACCCGAAAAAACCCTTCCCGGGAAACCTGCCAGAAGATTATCAAACGTATTCTGGTCACAGAAGTATTGGAAAAGGGCTGCAATGAACATTTCCGCCAGGCTTCGGATTTTATGGGATATTTCCAGTCCCTGTACCCTGCTTCCGATGCGCTGACCAAACAGGTGCAGCGTGCCATCAAGGCAATGGATATGCCCCGGGATGAGAGAGGTTACTTTATTGTAAATAAAACATCAGAGCAATTTGAGCAGGACAAAGAAATCAGCCGCCTGCTGCAATCCGGTGAAGCTTCTTTAAAAAGTCTGGAGGAATCCGAACCGGTACTGATTGAAGTACCAACCGAGCTTGCCGATTATCTGATGTATACTTTAAGTTCTTCCATCAGCTTAAAGGGACATTATGATACTATGGTAAAGGCTTATAATGGCATCATTATCTACACCAGGGAGCGCAGCCGTATCCTTTCCTACCTCCAGACTCTGTTATCCACAAATTGATGATAATTATCCAAATAGTGTGGATAACTCTGCTACAATAACAGAATAATAATGGATTTATCCACAAATTATCAGAATATAATTCGTCCTGACGTTAATGTCCAAGATAACGTAAAACGACAATATTTAAATTTAAATATTGTCGTTTCTTTTTATTTTTGTCTTTTTCAGTTGTTCTATTGCAATTTTCGAGACTATTTTCTTCTTCTGCGTCGTCTCCTCTTGCTGCGATAGTTTCTTTTTATGGTTTTATAACGTTTATCCGGTCTGCTCTTTGAGAAATATTTGTGTCTGATAATATAGAAATTATCCGCAAATCTCCAAATCAGAAATGCTATGACCACAAGAGCTGCGACACCGAGAATTCCCAATAACACTTTCCAGATATTTATCTGGAACTTATGCTTCGTGGTGGTTCTGGTTCCTGCTTCCGTAGAAATCTCTTCTGATTTTACATTATCAAAGGAGAATGTATCTGCTTTTACTCCGGTGGAAATGATATCCGCACTGCCTACATCATGTCCTGCAAATGTATATTTGATATTTGCCAACACATCATCCGAAGTATTATCATAGCTTACTGCTGGCGTAGCTTCGCTGAATTCTGCACTCTTTGGCAGAACAATATTTCCCGCCGGGTCTATCTTTACAAAGGAGGAATTGGTATTGAGCATTCCCATATCCATTTCTCCATTTTCAAGCCTTGTCTCATTCTGTGCTACATTATATAGCGAAAAGTTCTCGAAATAATAATTATACAATGCAATACTATCTGTCCACTGCGCCGGCGACTGGGCATTCATAATGACACAGATAAGTGTCATATCGTCCTTTTCTGCATAGGTAACCAACGTACTGTTTGCCGCTGTGGTGTATCCGGTCTTGCCACCAACACAATATTCATAGAGATACTGTCCTCTGGTTTTAAAGGCATGAATCATCTCATTGTGATTCTGCAGATAGGTGATTTCATCATGCTTATTGGTTGGTGGAATCTGATAGGTCTTGGTTGCCGTAATCGCACGGAAAGTCTCATTCTGGTAAGCCGCCTTTGCAATCAGTGCCATATCATAACAGCAGGTGTAGTGAAGGGTTGCATCCTCTCCCTCAGATAGTCCGTGTGGATTATTAAAATGTGTATTCACACAACCTAACTCTGCCGCTTTGTCATTCATCATCTGAACGAAATTCTCAACGGTTCCGCCTACATGCTCCGCTACCGCATAGGCACATTCATTGGCAGATTCCAGCATAACCGCATAGAGACATTGTTCCATGGTCATCTGCTCTCCCACATCCCTGGAAATTCCGGAACCATGGGTGTTATAAACCGCCTCTTTGGAAAATGTTACTGTCTCATCCAGTGAACAATTTTCCAGTGCCAGAAGCGTGGTCATAATCTTCGTGATACTTGCCGGACAATGCTGCTCCGTGGAATTCTTATCATAAAGAACCGTTCCTGTGCTCTCTTCCATCACAATCGCATTGGGTGATTCGGTTTCCGGGTTCTGGGGCCAGTACTCTGCCGCCTTTACCTTTTGTGTGTTTATACCCAATAAGCCGACAAAACAGCACACTGCCAGTCCAAAGCTTAATATTCTTTTTTTCTTTTTCATTTTCTGCTGCTCCTAAATCATTCTTAACTTTAAGTATATATCAATCCATTTCCATGGTGCAATACCTTTCCATTAATATTCACAATTCTCTTTCTTTTAAACCATAAATATGATAAATTGTTTTCGAAAGATATATATAAGTAGAAAGGATTTCATATTATGAGACTTCGCAATATCCCGGCGGCTGCGCCGGCTGTAGAAGCCAGTGACCTCTGTATCAAGGATGCCGCTTCCCATAAAGGACACTGGAATGAAATATTTGGAAATGACCACCCGATCCGCATTGAAATCGGCATGGGCAAGGGACGCTTTATCATGGACTTAGCTGCCCGGAATCCGGATATCAACTATCTTGGCATGGAACGTTACGAAAGCGTATTGTACCGCGGACTCCAGAAATTGGAAGAAAATCCACTGCCAAACTTACGCCTTCTGTGTGAAGATGCGGCACTTCTGCCGGACTTTTTCGAAAAAGGCGAGTTAGACCGCATTTATCTTAATTTCTCCGACCCATGGCCAAAGGACCGCCATGCCAAAAGAAGACTGACCTCCCGCCAGTTCTTAGAGCGCTATGACAAAGTCTTAAAAGGTGACGGACAGATTGAGTTTAAGACCGATAACGTAGGACTTTTTGACTTCTCCTTAGAAGAAATCGATGCTGCAGGCTGGAATCTGGACGCATTTACAAGGGATTTACACCATGATACTGCCATGAATGAAGGCAATATCATGACCGAATACGAAGAGAAATTCTCTTCCAGGGGAAATCCTATCTGCAAGCTGATTACTTCCAGAAATATTCCTTTATGACCTTTCCGATAGTGCCAGTGCACGGACACTGCCGGATGCATGACCCATGAGATGAACCATTTGCCTGAGCAGTCGGAGTTGGTTTATCAGTGAAATTTTTATAAATTTTTCTTTTTTTATTGTGGCTTATCTTCTGAGGGTTTATAATACATCATAGCATAAATCATTGATATAATGTAAGGAGATGTATACCATGTACGAATTTACAGAAGATTGTATGATTCATATTCCACAAATAGATGAGGAACACCGCAAATTATTCCAGATAATAAATGATGCTCTTTCCCTTGTTAAAACAACCGAAGATATTTCCGGAATTGCCCAGAGCCTGCTTCTTCATCTGAAGGATTATGCGAATACACATTTCGCCCATGAAGAGGCTTATATGGAACAGATTCATGACCCGGAGCTTCCTCTTCAGAAAAAGGAACATGCTGAATTTGCTGAGAAAATCAATTCCTTTATTTTAGATAAGTCTTCAAAAGAGGCTGCCAGAGCATCTTTCGAAGAACTACTTTCCTATCTGGTACGCTGGCTGTACCACCATATCTTAAGCAGTGATATGATGATTGGAAAAATGTCCGCAGTTGAAGGGACTTCCGAAGACCCATTTGCCTTTACGTACAAATACAAGACCGGCATTGACCTTGTGGATAAAGAGCACCGCCGTCTCTTTGAAATTATAAAAGAGACCAATGACCTGATTCAAAACGATCTGCTGCATGACAAATATGATGAAATTATGCGGCTTTTAGTGAAATTAAAGGATTATACACAATTTCATTTTGCTGATGAGGAAATGCTGATGGAGAAGATGCACTATCCGGAACTGGCTGCCCAGAAGCGTGCCCACACTGCTTTCGTTGAACGCCTGGTAGAAATTGACCTCTCAGAACTTGACGATATGGACAATAACCAGCAGACTTATCTTCTGGAACTGATTCAGTTTCTGCTGGGCTGGTTATCCAACCATATTATTGGTATGGATAAAAAAATTGCTGTCTATATGGACGAAATGAAAAAATAATAAACTGCAGAGCATACATCATAAAACCGGCTTCCTGATATTAGATTTTATTCTAAGTCAGGGAGCCGGTTTTCTTATATAAAGTGTCTTTCTGTGACACGCTCTCCTTTTTCAAGATGAACGAAATTACAATCCCATTTTCCCGATAAAAGCTTTCTTATAATATTGCAGTCGGATGGCTCCACCGCCAGCTTCTTATTTAGAAGTTCTGCAGGTCTTTTCAGTCCATCTTTGGTTTTCTTTATATCATAGCTTTGCGTATCTATTAAAGTAATCTTCTCATAACCGCCATAGATTGTATCTAAGACTTCCATCCCCCGTTCTCTGCCATAAGCAGCAAGAATGGTGCGGCACTGGCCTCCAATGGACTCCTTGTCAATTGTCCACGCTCTTGTTGCATAAAGAGAATTCTTATCCACATGATTCTCCAAAAGCTGGTGGATGCAGTCGTGGAAACGTGGCATTACAAGCTCGGTATTCCAGCTCACAATCCCTTCCGTGCCCCGCCCGCACAATCCATAGGTGAGCAGGATTATATCCACATCCTGGTGCCTGTCAATCTCCTGCTGCAGCAGATTTCTTAATACAGACGGGTTTCTATGCAATCCACGTTGCAGATATACAACAGGATATGTTATATTTAATTGTTTTCTGTACTTTTCAATTTCATCCTGCTGCATTGCACAGGCAATCAGAATTTTCTTTTCCAAATGATTTCCTCTATATTTATATATTTTTCTATATCCTTTTGCATATAATATCTAAAAAAGGGTATGCCCTCATGAAATTCAAATCAAACTGCTTTTCCAGAAAGGCTTTGCTTTTTTCCTACCGTAAGCCTGCCCTGCACACTAAATTTACTACAATTCAAAGGTCTTTTAAAGAAGTAAAAAATATACTGAACAAATAAACGATATCTTCATCATTCCTTATTTACATCTACAGAACCTGCCACTGACAGCTTCTTACGGATTTTTTATAACAAAAAAAAGCACCAACCCCATGGCTCCACGTCCACAAAATCGGTACTTTACATGCGCCACCAGGGGTTCGAACCCTGGACACCCTGATTAAGAGTCAGGTGCTCTGCCAGCTGAGCTAGTGGCGCATTGCTTAACGCAAGGACTATTATATAATAGAATTTATCGAATTGCAAGTAATTTTTTATTTTTTTTAAAAATTTTGTAAATTACATATTAGCAAATAATGCCGCAATTTCTTCCGGTGTCATCATGTGATTCGGGTCAGAATTTGCCTCGATAACAGGCTCTGCTGCCGGTTCTTCCACAACCGGTTCTGACACAGGTTCCTCTTCCGTTATCGGCTCAGATTCTTCTGAAATAGCATCTTCTGTTACAACTGGTGCTTCTTCAGCTGCTGCATCAGCATTTGCAATCAAAGCAGCAATCTCTTCCGGTGTCATCATATGATTTGGGTCGGAATTCATTTCCATAACCGGTTCATCAATGGTATTTACCATTTCTTCTGTAAATGCAGGTTCTTCCGGTTCTTCATCTGCAAATCCAAGTGTATCATCAAAACCAACTGGTTCTTCTGGTTCCGGTTCATTGTTCTCTTCTGCGGATCCGGTTTCTTCTGCTACTTCTTTTGTAGTCTCAGCTGCTTCGTCATTTCCGAATAAAGCATCTATATTTAATAAATCATCTTCTGCTAAATCCGGCATATCCTCTGCAGTTGTCTCCGGTTCTGTTTCTGGTTCTTCCGGCATCACTTCGTTGATTGGTGCTTCCGGTTCTTCCGGCATCACTTCATTGATTGGTGCTTCCGGTTCTTCCGGCATCACTTCGTCGATTGGTGCTTCCTGTTCTTCCGGCGTTACTTCCTCAACTGGTGCGGCTGATGATGGCTGTACCGGTGCTGCTGTATAAGCAACAGCTGGCGCACCATTTATTTTTCCAACTTCAGCTAATATGGTATTGTGGATGGATAATTCCATTTCTTTCACGGAAGCTGCCATTTCCTGCTGTTTTAGCAGAAGGTCTTTATTGGCATTCTCAACTATGATACGCTGCTGCTCTAACACGTTCTTCTCAAGATTATCCAGACGGTCGGAAAGATTAAATATCTGCTCTAATAATTTGTCGTTGGAATTCATCAATGCATCGGAATTTTCTTTGTTACGGCTTATGGTAACTTTGGCAATGGATTTCTGTGCATCTATGATGTCCTTTGTCGGTGAACCGGCTGCCTCTTCGATACGATCAAGCTGATCCGCAATATCTTCAAAGGATTTGCGGGTTACAAGATAAGAAGCTTTTTCTGACTTAAACAGATTATCATACTGTTCGTACTGGTCAATCTCTTTCTTATAATTTTTCTGGATTGCACTGGCAATCAGAATATAAATATCAGCCAGTGCTACAACTGTAAGTACAATCAATGCCACATAATTGGACGGATAGTTAATCATCACATATAATTCCCCTAAAACCAGCACTGTTAATACCAGTACAGCCGTCACAATTCTCAGATTGTAAGAATCCTTCTTTTGTTTGATGTTCTGCTTTGCTTCTTCCATTGTAAAAATCCTCCATGATTTTTTATTTTTCACTAAATAGCAGGAGCAAACCGTAAAAACCTGCCACTATACTGGCAGTTCCCTGGATATGTCCTGCAGCCGGGTACTTACTTTCCCTGTAAGTATAATTAATTTTATTCTATCACAGGTAGAATTTTCCTTCAAGAAGCCTTTTCCAAAATAGAAATGAAAATTAAGAAAGTTTGCTAGTTGATACCTTTACATATGAACTGATTTAAAAACTGATTTTTATCACATGGTCTGCCAAAAAGATAGCCCTGCAGATAATCAGCATGTATTTCTTTCAGCTTTTGATACCACTCTTCTTTTTCTACACCTTCTATACATATTTTGATATCTATACTATGTACCAGTTCAACTATTTTTTTTAACAGCTCAAAGTCCCTTGTTTGACTCATAGCTTTTGCTGTAAAATGATTATCCAGTTTCACATAATTAGGATTCATGTTTACAATACAATGTAGATTTGAAAAACCTGTGCCAAAATCATCCAGAATAAACTGTATTTTTTTCTCTTCGAATTTCTTCCGAAGCGTATAAAAATACGGTGTCATATCCGTATATCCGCTTTCTGTCAGTTCCGCACACAGGCTCTCCGGCGGAAGATTATATTGTCCTATAGACGAAAGTATGTCCTTCCAGATATCACTTTTCATCATCTGAATATAAGATATATTTACATTAACCTTAAATCCCGGTATATACTGCCGCATTTCATGGCACATTGCCGCAGCTTCATTTAATACAAATCTTCCAGCCGGAATAATAAGCCCGGTTTCTTCCAGTAATGGTATAAATTCCACAGGCGAGATACTTTCTTTTTTTCCACCTGAATACATGGAAAACCTCATAAGCGCTTCCGCACCAATTATATTTCCCGAGGAACAATCTATAATCGGCTGATAGTATACTTCAAATCCTTCAAATTCATTTGTCACGGCACCTCGAAGTGCACTTTTTATTTTCTCTTTTTTTAAAAATAACTTATAATCTTCTTTTTCAAAAAAATAAACACCGTTTCCGCCCATGGATTTTGCCTGTGTTTCAAGAAAAAACCGCTATTTTCCGATACTCGTCATAATATTTTAAGAGCTTCGTTGCATGGATAATTCCGGTAGATACTGTAAAAACCACCTTATATTTTTCAGAAATAATAAAATCTTCTATTTTTTTACATATTTCCTTCTGCAAAAGCATAACATCATCTCTTGTATGGCTTTCCAGATCAACAATCATATACTCATCTGCAACAAGATGGTACAGCTGCTGGTTATCAGAAAGACATTCCTTGATACCGTCAGCAACACTTTTCAACACATAATTTCCATAATCTACGCCTAATGTACCATTAATCGCATTAAATCCATCAATCCCTATATGTATTAAAAATACTGACGAGCTGTCTTTTATATGGGAAGAAACAAAGGAATGCATTTCTCTTTCACCCAAAAGTCCGCTGATATTATCTGCCCGCTGTATATTTCCAATTTCGTTTATACAGCCTATAAGATAATGAGGTTTTCCATCTTTATCATGGATTATCTTTCCACGGCAGTTAATCCATACCGGCATCCCTTCTTTATCAAGCCATCTGTAATGCAGATTGTGATTTTTTTCGTTTCCATCCGCAATCCGCTGTAAATGTTCCCTAATCATCGGACGGTCTTCTTCATATACAAAATAGCGGACACTGTCGGCAGCATTATCAAATGAATTGCCCGGCATCTTAAAACGCTTCACCGCTTCCTGTGAAATGATAAGGGTATTTTTCTGTAAATCTATAATATAAAGATAGTCATCCATACATGGTGCAAATACTTCTATTAAATCCTCTGCTCCTATTTCCTTGAGCAGTCTGCGTATGTTTGTATCCATAGTATAAGTGCCTTTCTTACAAAACTTTTATACTGATAAACTTTCTATTCTGTGTTAGAAATTATAGCTGGAAATCATTATCGTATTATACTGTTTTTTCTGATTCTGCCACTTTAAATTTACGAATCATTTCACGCAGATTTTCTGATTCGCTGCTCATCTCCTGGCTGGCAGCTGCACATTCCTCAGATGTTGCAGAATTGGTCTGTACAACATCATTAATTTGTTCAATTCCTTCATTAATCTGCCGGATTTCTGTTGTCTGTGTTTCTAACGTTTCCGCAATATTTGTAACTTCTTCTGTAATTATTTTAGAGTTCTCTGCAACATCTTCCAACTGCGCCGCAGTCTGTCCTGCAATCACCATACCCTTTTCTACTGCCTTCACAGAGGTTTCAATCAACATTGCAGATTCTTTCGCTGCCTGGGCACTCTGGTCCGCTAACGAATTTACCTGATTTGCTACAACTGCAAATCCTCTTCCTGCTTCTCCTGCCCTTGCTGCTTCGATAGAAGCATTCAATGCAAGCAGATTTGTCTGGGAAGCAATTTCATTAATTGTTGCAATAATTTTGTCAATTTCTTTTGATGCTTCATTAATTTCATGCATGGAATCAACCATTTCATGCATTTTTCCATTACTTTCTAAAATGGCATTTCCAAGCTCATCCACCCTTCCACTAATTTCTTTTGCAGATTTTGAATTATTTTCTACCTGTTCAGATACACCTGCAACTGTTGCTGTCAGTTCCTCTACTACTGCCGCCTGATTTGTAGCTCCATCTGCAAGATCATTAGAACTTGATGCTACCTGGTCTGCTGCACTTGAAACTTCATTGGAAACATTTTGAATTCCTTTAATCGTTTCTCCTATACTTTTTTCAAATTGCATAAAAGAATTTAAAATTCCGACAAAATCTCCCCGCCACTCTACTTCCGGTTTAACATCAAAATTTCCTTCTGCAAACAATTTCATTGCACGGTCAATATCGTCTACATAGCTTCCCAGGATACGGATTGATTTACGCATACTGTGTGCCAGTCTTCCAATCTCATCTTCTGAACGATAATCAAGTGTACTGTGTAAATTTCCTTCTGTCAGTTCCTTTGCGACATCCTCAACTGCCCGTAAAGGTTCAAGAATTGTATCCAGGACTTTTTTTACCTGTTTTCTTTGTCAGTATCCATGCCAAAAATAAACACACTATAATACATACAATTCCTGCTATAGCAAAAGTAAATGTAGTTCTGGCAGCCCTGCTGCTCTCCTGGTCTGTCACATCATCTAATCTTATTGCGATTTCCACCGCTTTATTTAATGCAGGTGTGCAATCATTCATGATTTCATCAACTGCTTTTTCCTTATCACCACTTTTAATTTTTTCTATAATAGAATAACCAATGTTTCCCCAATCCGAAAGGGCTGATGAATATTCCTCATAATCTGAGTCAGGAATAATTCCGGTTCCCTTTAAATTTTTCAGTTCAGAATCAACTTCTTTCAGCAGCTTTTCTACTGTTTTCTCATAACCGGCATATGAAGAAGTATCATCATCTAATGCCATTTCCCTGATATTTCTTGCTGCCGCATTCACATTAATTCTACATATTTTTACTGCCTGATCTGCTACAGTAACATTTTCTATATAATGTACCATATTAGCAAATAAAACACCTATGACCACTATAGAAAGCAAGCCTGAAATTAACATCATAATAATGACTTTTCTGTAGCCATAGTTTATCCTTTCCTGCAGATGCATGTTTTCTAATTTACTTTTCATTTTATCTTTTTGTGAAAACATTGATTCTTATTTCCTTTCTCTTTATTTTAATTTTTTCTAGACCTTGTTATATCAGAATTTTTTCAAAAGTCAACGACTTTTCAGCTTTAATTTTCAAATTCTATTTTTTTGATAAAATTTAACACTTCCTGCTTTGGTTTTTCGTCATTTTTAAAGACAGCTATTTACAGTATTTTTCTATAAAAACGGCCGCACCATCTTCTATAGCAGCAAAAGCCATCTTATCGTCTGGCCATGATTTTCTGAGTGCCACATAAGAAATCAGAAAATTTGCAAGCCAGCCAGCCGGTACAGCAAGCCAGACAAATGCAATGCCAAAACGCGGTGCGAGTATCAAAGCAACTGACAGACGAATTGCAAGATTTACCATATTTGCAATGAGAAATGGACGCATGATTCCAAGTCCCCGAAGAACTCCGTCTGTTGCCATCTTGATACCCATAAAAATGAAAAAGAAGCCGAGCCATCTCATATAATCTCCAGACACCTGATATGCCAGCGCTGTTCCATCTTTACCCAGAAATAATGAGGAAATCTGGGTATGCAGTGTTTCAATGACTATAAAAGCAAGGACTGCAAAACATAAATCTAACACCAGTGCAGCGTGGTATCCTTTTTTTAGACGCCCGATTTTCTTTGCGCCAAGATTCTGGGAAACATACGGCGAGACTGCATTGCCTATGGACACAAATATCAGTGAAAAAACATTCTCTACCCTCATCGTTGCCGCATAACCTGCAAGAGCCTGTGTACCAAACGGATTTACAACCGCCTGTACAATCATCATACCAATTGACACTGTTGACTGCTGGAGGACCGACGGTACAGCAATGCGGAGCATGGAATGTAATTCCCTCCCGTCAAACCAGCGAGCCGGACTCTTATACTGGCGTATCCGGTATAAAAAGATTAAAAACGAAAATACTGCCGAAATGCCTTGTGCAATAAGCGTGGCTAGGGCTGCACCGAACACACCCAGACCAAGGCCTGCTACCATCCAAAGATCCATCATAATATTCAGAACAGAAGAAAAAATCAAAAGGCATAATGGAATCTTTGATTCACCGATTGAAGTAAACATCGTTGAAAGAATGTTGTACATAAACAGAAACGGAAATCCCACAAAATAAACACGAAGATATAGTACTGCTTCCTCCAGTATATCAGCGGGTGTCTGTAATAAGCCCATCATGGAACGTGAAAAACAAAAGCCAGTAACTCCCAGAAGTATGCTAAGAACCAGAAAACTAATCAATGATGTTGATACGATTGTTTTCATTTTACTATAATCTCTGGCACCAAAATAACGGCTCACAAGTACACCTGCACCTACACCTGCACCAAGTGCTATACAAATGAATACATTCGTAAGGGCAGCACAGGCACCAACAGCCGCAAGGGCAGAAGATCCAACAAACTGACCCACAATGATTGAATCAGCCATATTGTAGACCTGTTGAAAAAAGCTTCCGAAAATCATTGGCATTGCAAAAACAGTCAGTGCTTTAAGGGGAGCATCTGTAATTAAATATTCATCTTTTGACATGATCTTCTTCCTCTGTAACTATTTTAAAGCACTATTACTGCGGCATCAAGTCCCTCAACTTTTCCGTCAAACAGTTCTTCTTCAAGCAAATTATATTTTCCCTCATACTCATTAAATCTCTTCTCACTGCTGCTGCAGTTAAAAATCAATGCCATGGTCTCTTCACTATTTTTTCTAATCAGAACAATGGTTTCTTCCTCATCCCTTGTGATTGCCTCAATCAATTCACCTTCTACGATACATTTATATTTTTTTCGAACCTGTAACAGCTGTTTATACCATTCAAACATCTCTTTATCCTGGTATTCTTCATCCCAGTACATGCCACGTCTGCAATCCGGATCATTTGCTCCAGGCATCGCATACTCATCTCCGTAATAAATCATGGGCATTCCCGGCAATAACAATTGAAAAGCTGCTGCCAAATGCTGCTTTTTCTTATTATCATTACATAAATGTAAAAATCTTGCCGTATCATGGCTGTCGATCAGATTCCACATTAGAGGATAGCATTTTTTGTTTAAGCGCCCCTTCAAATATCCAAGATTCTGTATAAACTGGCTGACATTGATCTTTTCATCTGCAAGCAGATCTATCAGATTCAGATAAAACGGATAATTCATGACCGTATCCCATTCGTCTCCCTCCAGGAAATCTCCTGCATAATGCCAGATTTCTCCAATTATCAGCATATTCTTCTTTACTGCCTTAACCGCCTCTCTAAAACGCTTCCAGAAAAAATGGCTGATTTCATCTCCTACATCCAGTCTCCAGCCATCAATATCACATTCCTTGATCCAATAGCATGCAACATCTGTAATGAATTTTTCAACCTCAGGATTTTTCAGATTTAATTTTGGCATTCCACCATAATAACCAAAGCATTTGAAGTTTGGAATCTCTCCCCTTTCACTTTTAAGTGGAAATTCATCAATAAAATACCAGTCCAGATATTTAGACTTATTTCCCTTTTCCAAAATATCTTCAAATGCAAAAAATTCATTTCCTGTATGGTTAAACACCGCATCCATAACCACTTTCATTCCATATTCATGCGCTTTTTGTACCAGCTCCTTAAGATCCTCTGCTGTTCCGAATGAGGGATCTATCTGATAATAATCAATGGTATCGTATTTATGGCTTGAATTTGATTTAAAGATTGGTGTCATATATAAAACATCAATTCCAAGACTATGGACATAATCCAGATGTTCTATAATTCCTCTGAGATCACCATGCAGATTATCCATAGACGTAATGGGTGCTTTATACCACAGTTCCTTGTCTACCGGCTGTGATGCTGCAAAACGGGACGGAAAAATCTGATACACGACCTTATTTTCTGCCCACTTTGGCACCTCAAACATTTCTTCCTCCCGAAGGTTCTGCGGACAGTCAAACATTCTGTCCCTGTTTGTAATACATTCCCTGCTAAACTCATAGTTGCCGTAATATACCTTTTCTCCCTGCATATCCGTAAATTCAAAATAATAGCGGAGACATATCAAATGCATCTGAAGCTGTGCCTCATAATAGTCATGAAACTGTGATGTGGCAACCTTCTTCATCGGAATCGTCTTTCGCGTATCCTTCCATTCCAATGGTATGTACTTATCCTCATAATGAAGAATTATTTCCTTTATATCATCTTTTTTTACCTGCACGCGTATCACGAATAAATCCTTATCTATTGCATAGCAGAATCTTTTGTCCATATCATGAATAATTGCAGAGTATTCCATTCATTTTCTCCTTTACATATTCTGTTTTCTTCTTTAATATTACTTACTTTTTCTATATCTTAACGTGATAATCCTGACTTGTCTATAGATAACTTCCTCTGCAGCTTGCCGATTGATAAAAATATCCGAATCTTTATCTGGATCTGACCTGGATTCCGATTCTATCATACACCGTTTCAAACCGGGTGTTGCATCAGTTGATTGAAATGGACCAGATTGATAAAATCTGCTGGGGATGTGATACCTGGACAGTAGATGAAAGCTATGGTTCTCTTCTTGCTTTCCGCTTTTCGATGTGTAAGGTTTTGATATAAAATATAAAACACAGTTATTGCCTGGACGAAACTCCCAGATATCATCATCAAGGTGTTTTGTGATAATTTCATTAAGCCGTGTACCATTATCTTCGAGGATCTGGATGTACAAACTGATCTGCCATTGGAATCTTCGTAAAATATCTTAACAGCTCCATTTCAATTTCAACTAATTTTTCATCCGAATCTCTGATATCCGTCTTTTCTGTCAATGACATTTTCTCCTTTTCCCTGAACGAAAAAAATCACCCAGACTAGAATTTTTAATCTAATCTGAGTGATGCTTCGTCAGGCCTGTTTTCATCTCTGTAAAGCACCTTTCGGTGCTCGTCCGGTGCTCGGAGCACCCGGAGGATATAACCATTCCGTTCCATCGAGTTCACTCAGTTGGCCACCATTACGATTCAGCTTCGTAACAATGATCACTTGGTTTTCTTATTAGATTAACTATATTATAACGTGCTGTAGGTCGGATGTCGATGATTTTTTGACCATATTTATTGTTTTATATGTTACTTCTCTATTAGTTCTGCAAACTTGAATCTATTACTCCAAAATAACCGGAAGCATAATCATAATAATTCCAAATAGGGCAAATAGAATACCACCTATTTTTGTTGTTTTCAAGTAAAACTCAGATGGTTCATCTGCACGATAAGATTTCCATTCTTCTGTTAATTTCCATATTAAGCCCGGCTTTAAGAAGATAAACATACCTAACGCAAAGATTATGATTCCACCACCAATAGACCACCACATAGTTACCACCTCCTTTAGCAGTCGAGTAGATTCCGGAAAACGCAAAGGCATAGAACCCGTAATGGGGCTATGCCTTTGTGCTTATTCTAGCATTCATTTTTAATTAGTGCGGGTTATTTACCTAATACAGTTCTTCTCATAATAAAAATCTGTTAGTTAAACTTTTTCAAATTTTGCTACTTCATCCGATAAATCTTCCGAAAGGTTCTTATTTTCGTCCGCCTGCACTGTAATTGCTGAAATTGCTGTTACAAGTTGTGATATCTCTTGTGCTACGTTTGTAACACCTTTTGCAGATTCTTCAATCGCTATAGAAATGTTATTGATACCTTCATTCATATCATTCATTGTACCTAAGCTATCTTTTGACTCAACTGCAAACTCGTTAAATGTATTACTTGCCTGATCAGAATCAGCATCATAATTTCCAATAATTTTTACAAAGTTGTCATAATCAAGTGCTACCTTTTCATCTACAAAACGAATCATTTCTGTTGCATTTCCAGACAGATTGTTTACTGCCTCAATAACTTTTCCACTGATTTCCTGAATATTGTTTGCTGTCTCACGTGAACTATCTGCAAGCTGTCTGATTTCATCTGCAACAACGGCAAAGCCCCTGCCTGCTTCCCCTGCTCTTGCTGCTTCAATCGATGCATTAAGTGCTAGAAGATTTGTCTGTGCTGCGATATTTAAGATATTTTCTGTAAGTTTTGCAATTTCATTTACAGACTTAGATGCTTCTACTGCCTCCGCGACATCCTTTTGAATGCCATCAAATGTTTCTACTGTTTTTTCTTTTGATGCAATCGCTTCTTTATAGCTATTTTCTGCAGTAAGCTTCACTTCATGCATCTTCATTGCAGAGTTCTTAGCATCCTCATTCATGCCTTCCATTTTCTTTAGCAGATTATTACATCCTTGGGCCAAATCATATAGAGAAGCAGATACCTCTTCCATGGATGCTGCAAGTTCTTCCGATGTTGCACTCACATTGGATGCACTCATATTTGAAGATTCCGCCTCATTTTGTACAAGATAGGAAGATTTTTTCATATCTTTTGATACACTCTGAATCTTTACCATAAGATTTTGTAATGTTTCAATAAAATGGTTGACACCATTTGCAAGCTGACCAATTTCATCACTGGTTTCATCAAATACTCTTAACGTAAGATTACCCTGTCCTGATTCTATACCTAAAATGATATCATCCAAATCATTCTTTGCTCTTTTTGCTGGACGAACAATGGACTTATTAATAACAATCGAAAGAAGTACGATTACAATAATATCAGCTACCACAAGTGCAAGATCAAAAATGATGCTTCCATTTATTCTGTAGTTGATATGTCTGATGGCTTCTACCACTTCTCCTTTTGCTGTTTCAAAAACCGCGGTATCATTATTTTCCACTGCTTCTTCATATTGTTCAAACTGTTCTATAAGCACATTATTCTTTCCTCGAATAGCTTGTAATGCCATTAAATTCAAGACTGTAATCAAAACTGCAAAAAAAAAAAGACACTAACATTGACACTAACGAGAACAATATAATAAATTGATCATTCCGGGAAATTGATATGACCCTGCATCCAGATGATTCCTTTGAATCTTCTGCCTGTTTTTGGTTCTCCCAAAAGATCCTTTTTATTGATGCTGACATCAAAATAAAGATCATTGCAGCAGATCGTCATCTGACAGATCTCTTCTTTGGTCATTTTATTTTCCACGAACTGATAATCTATAATCTCACCTAATACAGAATACTGGTCACATTCCACACCATACGGCATAAAATAGGTATCTACCAGTGTAAATACATCCTGCTTCAGGATCTTTCTGAAATATTTTGTGTAAGTGTCAATATCTTCCAGTGTCAGACTTTTCCATGGCATCTTCATCGCCGTTTCTGGCGGCGGCGATCAGCTTACTTCTGTTGATACTTTCTTTTTTCGTCTTTTTTTAGATCAGATTCTCTCTTTTCAAGTGGAAGAAGGATCGTACCATCTACAGATAAAGCACTTAAGATCAAAGAAGTTCCTTGATGGGAAGTCTGTCTGCATTCTTTATTTTAAGGTATGATATCACATTTTGCAAATAGAAAATGAGAGAAACGCCAACTTTTTATATCATCACAGATTCCTGCATAGGATTCCTTCTCTGCATGGCGCTCAATGGATATATCCTCATAAGAACTGATCTGTGTTCCTCTGCTGTAAGGAAAATAATAATCAAATACAAACTGATTCTCTTCATTAAATTCCCCCACGTACCGTAATAC